>CETK01158860.1_pt1 | contig 16929 bp, 14 predicted proteins | sample 361431 | NCBI WGS metagenome assembly CETK01 (sample SAMEA2622452, study PRJEB7988) | marine metagenome | biome: marine biome (ENVO:00000447); feature: surface water layer (ENVO:00002042); material: "saline water (ENVO:00002010), including plankton (ENVO:xxxxxxxx)" | depth 5 m | reverse complement strand
GATGTGATAAATAAAGAGCGTAAGGGAGCTTATCTAGGTAAGACTGTACAAGTAATACCGCATATCACCGATGAGATACAATCTCATGTTTTAAAGTTAGGTCAATCAGGCAATTATGATGTAGTAATTGTTGAAATAGGTGGCACCGTCGGTGACATCGAAAGTCTTCCATACATAGAAGCTGTTAGACAGATACGCTATAATGTGGGGCGTACAAACACCCTTTCCATACATTTGACTTTGGTTCCATATTTATCTGCCGCTGGTGAATTAAAAACTAAGCCTACTCAGCATTCAGTCAAAACACTTTCTGAAAGTGGTTTACAGCCCGATATATTAGTTTGTAGAACCGAACATTCCTTGGATGATTCAATACGCGGGAAAGTAGCACGTTTTTGTAATGTCGATATAGAAGATGTGATAGAATCGATTGATGCGAGAAGCATTTATGAAGTACCTCTTCTCATGCAGAAAGAAGGTTTGGATACCAGGGTCATTGAAAAATTAAAGCTAGAAACACATGAGCCAGATTTAGACCAATGGATAAAATTTGTTGATGCGGTTTGTAATCCTTCTCACAAAATAGAGATTGCTCTAGTAGGAAAGTATGTTGAGCACCATGATTCCTATAAGTCTATTGTAGAAGCTTTTGTCCATGCTGGTGCTATAAACCAAGTTAAAGTGATTATTCGCTGGATTCAATCGGATGGCTTAGAACGTAGCAATGTTGCTCAGGCACTGTCAGGAGTACACGGAATTTTGGTGGCTCCAGGATTTGGTGGACGAGGTATAGAAGGTAAACTATCGGCTGTCCAATACGCCAGAGAAGAAAAAATCCCATTTTTTGGTATTTGTTTAGGTATGCAATGCGCGGTTATTGAGTATGCCCGTAATGTCTGTGGCCTAGCAGAGGCTAATAGTACTGAATTTGATGAATCTACTCCGCATCCAATTATTGATATTATGTACGACCAAAAAAATATTGAAAATATGGGTGGAACCATGCGTTTGGGGCAATATAATTGCGTTGTAGTCCCCGATACTTTTGCCTACCACGCATATCAAGACGACAAAGTAAAGGAGAGACATCGTCACCGTTACGAAGTAAATAATGAGATTCGCTCAGTTCTCAGTGATCATGGGTTGGTATTTAGTGGAATAAATCCTGAAAGAGACTTGGTAGAAATTGTAGAAATCCCTGAACATCCATGGTTTGTTGGAGTACAGTTTCACCCCGAATTACGAAGCACGGCTAGCCATCCTCAAGCCTTGTTTGTTGACTTTGTTGAGGCGGCAAAAAAGCAGGCAGGCTTCGAATAGCATTATAAAGCCTCAGATTTCTTGTGTGATCTAAAAACAATCTCTTCTTGATTGCGAAGTTATTATTACCTTAGCACAAAAAAGACCTCGACTACTCAATTTATACTCAAATAAGTATGCAATCTGAACATCAAAGGTTTCATCATAAAACAAGGATTCGAGCTTGTGGGGTGCTCAAAAGAGCGGATCAGTTGCTTTGCCTAAATATGTATTCACCGGTTACTAAACAGCCAATTTGGACCTTCCCTGGTGGAGGAGTAAAAGTAGGGGAGTCACTTCGTGAATCAGTGCAAAGAGAATTCACTGAAGAAACCGGTCTTACCATTGAGGTAGGGGAATTATTATTGGTTAACGAGCTAATTCAAGCTCCTTTTCATGCACTAGAATATTATTTTTCTGTTTATGATCCAAAAGATACCCCAAGCATAATCCCTATCCTTGGTAGCGATCCAGAAAACAACTCCGCTTATTTACTTGATTTAGCCTTTATGAGCAGGCAAGAACTTCAGGAAAAAGATGTTGTCCCGGTTTTTTTTAAGAATGCATTTTGGGAAACCCACGTTTTTCCAGTGATTTCTGTATAATAATAGCAACCTTACAAAAAGTGAAAGAGAAGCCGGTTTAGGCCTAAAAGGGTGCAAAAGCTTCGATTTCCCAAAATTACAACACCAACTTTAATATTATAACTACCTATTTATTATGGTTTTAAGAAAACTCTTTAGTCATTACAAAAAATATCTGAGTTTCATGTTGGTGCTTTTTTTTGGGTTTAATTGTGCTGATCCAACTAAAAAGACGGTTTATTATAATGCCATTGGGTACACGATTGAATCTGATAGTTTACGGTCCTTCAGCACTTTAGTAGTGGATGAGGGCATAGTGTTTGCTGTAGGGGGTGATGACCTAGCTAGTGAGTATCTAGACATGCCAAGTATTACATCTGTTGATCTTGAGGGAAAGACATTGTTACCTGGGATCATTGATGCACATGGGCATGTGATGGGTTTAGGTTTTCAAGAACTCCAAATCAATTTAGCGGGGATTACTAGTCTTCAAGGAACTCTTCAAGTCTTGAAGGAGTACGCCGAAGCTAACCCGGAACTAGAATGGATAATTGGGCGAGGTTGGAATCAGACGTTATGGGAGGAAAATCGCTTTCCAACTGCAGCGGATTTAGACCAGGTAATTCCAGATAGACCTGTATGGTTGAGTCGGGTCGACGGTCATGCAGGTTGGGCAAACACAAAAGCCATGCAATTGGCACAGATTAGTTCTGATACACCTGATCCCTTAGGTGGGAAAATTATCCGTGATACCAGGAGTCGTCCAACGGGAGTATTTATAGACGCTGCAGAAGGATATGTACAAACTGTGGTTCCCGAATCAACCAAAGAAGAACAGGCTCTAGCACTGGAAGCGGCTTTTTCTTTACTTACTTCTTATGGAGTAACCAGTGTGCATGATGCTGGGGTTGGAGTTGGAACTTGGGAGTTATATAAAGATTTTGCCGTACAGGGGAAATTACAAACAAGAATTTATGGTATGATCTCAGGAGCAGGTAGGGTATTCGATCAGCTATCTAGCGAAGGTCCTATAAACTCTTTGTATGATGATCGGCTAGCACTGCGTAGTGTAAAGTTATACTCTGATGGAGCTTTAGGTAGTAGAGGGGCAGCGCTGATTGAGGACTATCATGATGATCCAGGAAACAAAGGATTGCTATTTATAGATCAAGAGGAAATGAATACAATGGTTGAAAAAGTAGTTTCTAAGGGATATCAAGCCAATATTCACGCCATTGGAGATGCTGCAAACAGACAGGTCATAGATGCACTTGGATATGCCCAAAAACTACATCCTAGTGAGGATCAACGAAATAGAATTGAACATGCCCAAATTGTAGCTCTAGAAGATATCGTACGATTTAAGGATTTAGATATAATTGCAAGTATGCAGCCTACTCATGCAACTAGTGATAAGAATATGGCAGAAGATCGGGTTGGTCCTCAGAGAATAAAAGGGGCATATGCATGGCAAAGTTTTTTAAAGCAGGGTACAGTAGTTGCTTCTGGGTCGGATTTTCCAGTCGAATCTGCAAATCCCTTTCTTGGCTTCTATGCTTCCATTACACGTAAAGATATTCAAGGGAACCCCTTGAGTGGCTGGTATTCAAATGAGGCAATGGACAGGGTTCAAACCCTCAAATCATTTACCATAGATGCCGCTTTTGCTGGATTTCAAGAAGGTGTTCTAGGCAGCTTGGAGCCGGGTAAATGGGCTGATTTTATTATAATTGACCAAGATATAATGATGGTGCCTGATTCAATGCTTTGGCAAACAAAGGTATTACAGACATGGGTAGCGGGGGATAAAGTCTTTGACCTTAGCTCAGAGTAAGTACATTAATAATTCTGTTTGGTTTATAACATATTTATAGTTTCTTAAACGTAATTAGTTGTAATTAAAATTACTTTAAAAAAAATGGGCAACAAAATGGTCATTGAAACGTATAGATATCTAAAGCTCTATATCCACTGACATTTAATTGCAGATGACCACTTTTTAAATTATTCGGATATTAGAGCTATTTGTTTAAACTTACCTTAAGTTGAAATAGATTCATATTCTCTAGACCTACTACACTCTAAAATAGATTTATCATGGCAGCAATACGTTCGACCATGCTAGAGCTTGGTACAAAAGCGCCCCCAATTCAACTACCTATTGTCACCGGTGGTGAAATCGATTTATACAATCACACCGCTCATGGTAAAGGCACCGTTGTATTATTTATTTGTAATCACTGTCCCTATGTACACCATATTAATGAAGTACTGGTATCCGTGGCCAATGATTATACCCGCAAGGGTATTTCATTTATTGCAATTAGTTCGAATGATGCAATACGTTATCCAGAGGATTCCCCGGAAAAAATGATGGATTCCGTTCGTAAACATAGCTATCCATTCCCTTACCTCTATGACGAAAGTCAATCGGTTGCCAAAGCATATAGGGCCGCTTGTACACCTGATTTTTATTTTTTCGATAAGAAGCTAAGTTTATACTACAGAGGGCAGTTCGATGCTAGCCGTCCAGGAAATGAATTAGAGGTAACTGGTATAGATTTGACAACGGCTATTGACGGGTATTTAAAAGGGGAGGAAGCCCGTGTTCGTCAGGTACCTAGTATGGGCTGTTCTATTAAGTGGAAAGCAGGAAATGAACCTGATTATTTACTATAATATGATATGAATATACAAAATATACGTAAAGACTACACGCAGCAAGAACTTGATGAAACGGCATTATTACAAGATCCTATCTCGCAATTCAGTAGCTGGTTTGAAGAGGCTTTAAAGGCCGAGGTACTTGAAGCTAATGCTTGCGCTCTTGCAACGGTAGATGCACTAGGGAAGCCACATAACCGTATCGTCCTATTAAAAGGCGTCTCTGGGAATGGATTTCAATTTTTCACTAATTATACTTCAGATAAAGCAAGTGAAATAGAGCAAAATTCATGGGTAGCTATGACTTTTTTTTGGAAAGAATTGGAACGCCAGGTTCGCATTGAGGGGCAGGTGAGTAAAATAAGTGAAGAGGACTCAAAGGCCTATTTTTTGTCCCGACCTTATATGAGTCAATTAGGGGCATGGGTTTCCAATCAAAGTCAGGTCATTAAGGATAGATCGGTATTAGAGCAGCGACTAGAAGAGTTGATTCAACGATACCCAGAAGGCACCGGTGTGCCTTATCCCACTCATTGGGGAGGCTTTGAATTATGCCCCATAAAAATTGAATTCTGGCAAGGTCGCCCAAGTAGACTTCATGATAGAATAAGTTATGTGCAAATAGACCATAGGTGGCAGAAGCAGCGATTAGCTCCATAAATTGAGTGGATATAATGCCGAAGATCAAGCATAAACGATTTAAAGAGATCGCTCAATTTGACCATGTTATTGAGTGGTCCGACTACCCACATGGGCATGGATTTAATAAGACAGTATGGTTTGAAAAGTTTTTTTCAGGCTCGGATAGGCTCACCTTAGAACTTGCCTGTGGAAAGGCAGAATATACCATAGGTCTGGCTTTACGATATCCAGACAGAAATTTTATCGGGGTTGATATTAAAGGTAATAGAATGTGGGTTGGGGCTAATTACTCTCTAACACATCAGATGCAAAACACCGCTTTTTTGCGCGCATATGTAGGACATTTAGAACATTATATCCCTGAGCATAGTGTGGAGGAGATATGGATTATTTTTCCCGATCCACAACTTAAGAAAGACAGAAAAAAGTTAACATCAACCCGTTTTTTAAAGCTGTATAAAAAGTTACTAATATCAGGTGGCACCATTCATCTCAAAACCGATAGCTCCGAATTGTTTGAATTTACACTTGAACAAATTGAATTGTACAATTTGACAATACTCAGGCAAATAGACAATGTATATGCGGATCCATCAGCGCCTGAAGAATTGGTAGATATACATACCTATTACGAAGGATTACATGTCAAGAAAGGAAGAACCATTCGGTACCTACAAATTAGCTTAACTAACAATAATATCTAATCGGGTAAATTTAGTTATATAGACTATTTTATATATATTTTACTTGTTAAATGTAAGGTTTATCTGTAATATAGAAGCATTAAACACTATCAAATGATAGAACTAGACAATATTGACAAACAGATTATTGCACACCTGCAAGAAAACGCTCGAATTAGCAATAGAGAAATTGCAAAAAGGGTAGGATTAACGGCTACACCTACTATAGAAAGAGTAAAGCGCTTAGAGCGAGAGGGCGTTATAAAAGGCTACACAGCGGTACTTGAAAAAGAAAAAGTGGGTAAGGGTATGACTGTTTTTGTCAAGGTTACCCTAAGTGTTCACCAAATGAGTCTTCTGGATGATTTTATTGAAGCGGTACGAGGTATACCAGAGATTTTGTCCTGTTACCATACTACAGGACAGTCTGATTTCTTATTACATGTAGTGGCTACAGATATAGCCGATTATGAACGCTTGTTACGGGATAAACTAACCACCTTACCCGATGTGCAACGCCTTGAGACCACTATGGTGTTACGAGCAATTAAAGAAGGTGGATACATACCAACCAGTTAACTTAGGAGTATATAGTATGAAATTTAAATCAAGAGTTGTTCACGGAGTCGATCGTCCTACTAGAATCCATAAAGAATCTGAGGGTGCCCATGTACCCCCAATATATCAGACATCAACCTTTCTATTTGATGACGTTGCTCATGGCGCGCGGGCTTTTTCGTCCCCTGATCATGCTGGAGCACATATTTACACGCGTATATCAAATCCAAATAACAATGCCTTAGAACAATCAATTACCGCTCTTGAATGTTATGATCTGGATAGTGATGGGTATACCTCGATGGTTTTTGGAACAGGCATGGCCGCCATAAGTACGGCTATCATGGTCATGGCTAAACAGGGACAGGTACTTGCGCAGGATGCATTGTACGGTTGTAGTAGTCAATTATTATTTGAACAAGCCCCACAATGGGGTATAGATGCTGATTTTATAGATTTTACTGATTTACATACATTCCAAGAAAAAGTCGAATCCATGGACAATCTTAAAGTAGTCTACATGGAAACCATTACTAATCCAACTATGCGAGTAGCTCAGATGGATCGTATTATTGAGATTGCTCACGATGCGGGCGCCAGAGTAATTGTAGATAATACATTTGCATCACCGGTATTCTGTCGACCACTTAATTTTGGGGCCGATATCGTAATTCATTCATCGACTAAATATATTGGAGGACATGGGACCTCATTAGGTGGGGTGTTGACTTGTTCAAAGGATTTAGCAAATAACTATCATTTGGGTACATATAGAAAAAATTTGGGAGGTATCGCTGGACCTATGGACTCATGGTTGCTAAAGAATGGGCTAAAAACCATGGCTCTTCGAGTACAGGCGCAAACCGACAATGCGATGCTAGTCGCTCAGTACCTAGAATCACATGAATCGGTAAAGCGGGTTTGGTATCCAATGCTAGAGTCTCATCCCGATTTCAATGTTGCGCAGAATATATTATTGAGTGGAGCAGCGTCGGTGATGAGTTTTGAGCTAAAAGGAGGTTTTGAAGCAGGAACTAATCTAATGAATTCGGTTCAACTCTGTTCGCTTGCAGTAAGTTTGGGTGCAGTAGATACCTTGATTCAACACCCTGCATCTATGACGCACTCAGTAATGGATGCGAAGTTGCGCCAAAAAGCAAGCATAAAAGATGGCTTAGTCCGTCTTGCAGTGGGCATTGAAGAAGTAGATGATATCATAGAAGATTTGAATCAGGCATTGACCAAATTTTCTGTAGTCTAGTAAAGGGCTTACCAACTTCCCCCTGCACCACCGCCACCAGAGCCAAATCCGCCCCCGCCACTAAAACCTCCAAAACCACCCCCACCGAATCCACCTCCACCAGAGCCAAACCCGCCGCGACCTCGGGGACTATTGAAAAAGCTACTCCAGAGTAGAACATCCATGGCACCAATGGTTCGACCGCCGCCACGACCTCCTCTTCCTCTGGAAATTATAAAGAATAAAATGAGCCCCAATATTATAAGAATATCTATTAGGAACCCTTCATCGGAGCTTCGTGTAACTTCCACTGCCTCATATTCTCCAGAGGCTAATTGTATAAGTGCACTAGTGGCTCGATCAAGACCTTGATAAACCTGTCCACTTTGCAATGCAGGTATAAGAATATCTTGTACAACTCTATTGGCCATTACATCAGGAATAGCGCCTTCTAATCCATATCCTACCTCTATTTGTAATTCCCGTTCTTGAACAGATATTAGAATAAGAACCCCGTTATATCGTTCGGCTTCCCACATTCGCCAGGTGTTAAATAGGTAGGTTGCTGCTTCCTCTCTTGACACTCCAGCAAGATTTTCAAGTATAACAACTGCAACGACATTGGACGTGGTATCTCTGTAGCTCCGAAGTTTTCGTTCAAGTACTGCCTCTTCTTGGTTTGTTAGAAGATTTCCAAAATCGTTCACCATACCGACGGGGCGCTGTGGTAACTCATTTGTAGATTGAGCAAATAGAAGACTCGCCGAACTCTGCACCACTGTGTTCGTATGGGCATGGGATATTCCCCACGATGTTGGTAAGGAAATAAAATTAAGCCCTAAAATCCAAGCTATGGCCAAAAAGCTAACTAAAGAGAATCGCGCTGTTAGGTTGCTTGTGGGTCGAATAGAGTACTTGATTCTTTGCTTATCCATAACTGATAGAATCATCAAGTTCATTTTTGTCGTCTTTCTGGTAAGGAAAGTGTTGTTGTAGCTTTTCGCCGATATCTAGTAGTGCTTTTGTAAGCCCATTTTTTATTTGATTGGTTTTGAAATCTTCTTGTAGGGTTACCAACGTACTCTCCCAGAATTCTTGGCCAACTTTTGCATGAATACCCTCATCTCCCCAAATAGCCAGCAAATGATCCTCCGTAGCCACGTATACGATGACGCCATTTCGCAGATTTGTTTTGTGCATACCTAATTTTTGAAATAAGTTGATAGCTCTTTTTATGGGGTCTTTCTTAGGGCATTTTTTTTCAATGTGAACACGGATTTCCCCAGAGGTTTTTTTCTCTGCTTCTTGGATAGCCTGTACAATGGCTAATTCATCGTCACTGCTTAAAAATGGCATAGGTTTTATGTTCTTCCGGGTTAATAGTCTATTGGCTTAAGGGGATATTTTGGTGAATAGACTACCGTTTATTCAAAGTCAACGATTGGGGGCTGTTCGGCTCCTTCATTAGCCTCAAAATAGGCTTTACGGTTGAAACCTAATATGGAAGCTATAAGGCTTCCAGGGAATTTTCGAATCTCTGTATTATACTGACGTGCAGTATCGTTGAATCGTTTTCTTTCGGTTGCAATACGGTTTTCAGTTCCTTCTAGCTGAGCTTGAAGATCTCTAAAGTTAGCGTTTGCCTTGAGTTCAGGGTATCGCTCAACGCTAACAAGCAATCTGGAAAGTGCACCACTTAACTGTTCTTGAGCAGCCTGAAATTGTTGAATTTTGGCAGGATCGTTCAAGTCATTGGCCTGAAGGGTAATCGATGTTGCTTGACTTCGAGCTTCAATTACCGATTGTAATGTTTCCTGCTCAAAATCTGCGGCGCCCTGTACTGTATTTACTAGATTCGGTATTAAATCGGCCCTTCGTTGGTATTGGTTTTCAACTTGTGCCCATGCACTTTCAACCGATTCCTCGGCCGTCACAAATCCGTTGTTTACGCTAATCCCATAGGTAACAAGTATAGCGAGCATGGCAAGAATTATAATACTTTTTGCTTTCATAGTCTCAAGTCTTTCTGTTTATAATATTTGGTTTAGAATCGGATTATATTATACGAAAATCTCTGGTCTAGGATTCATTGAATCTAAAATATATAATGCATGCAAAAAGAACTCATTCGATATATTTATTTTGATTTAGACGATACGTTATTGAATCATAAAAAAGCCGAACAAAACGGGCTAAGAGATATTTATAATAAAATACCGGCGCTTCAGGTGATTTCCGTTGACAAATTACTTGAGGTATACGCGCGGATTAACCGAGGTTTATGGATAGAATATGCGCAGGGTACTATTGATCGTTCTACATTACACCGACGTAGGTTCCAAGAGAGTTTTGAAGCGCTAGGTATTGATGGTGAAATTAATGAGTATGCTGGGTCCATTTACATGGAATATTATCGCACACATTGGGAATGGATAAAGGGAGCTAAATACGCCTTTTCGAAGCTACAAGAACACTATAAAACGGGTGTGATTACAAACGGTTTTGCTGAAACTCAATGGATGAAAATCCGACAATTTGAGTTTGACAAGTCGTGCTCTGCTATCATTATCTCAGAAGAATTTGGGTCAATGAAGCCAGATCTAGCCATATTTAACGAGGCTACCCAACAAGCTGGTTTTGCACCTGACCATATTCTCTATGTAGGAGATTCTCTTAGTTCTGATGTAGATGGGGCGTTAAATGCGGGTTGGAATATGGCTTGGTACAATCCGAAAAGTCTCTCACCCGAGGGTAGGAAGCCTCATCTAAACTTTCAGGATTTTCAGGAATTAATCGATGTCCTAGGGTAGAGGCTGAGCAAAAAAGCTTGTACATTTAACCCATCTTAAATTCAACGCATCATTTATGTCTGAACTTACACCAAAAGAACCCATTGTAAATCTGGAATTAGCCCTAGATCATAGTCTAACTCATGAAGAATATGAAATGATTGTTGACCGTTTAGGAAGGATTCCTAGTTTCACTGAATTAGGTGTGTATTCGGTGATGTGGAGTGAACATTGTTCGTACAAAAATTCCATTATTGAGCTTAAAAAACTCCCCCGTGAAGGCGAACATCTACTGGTCGAAGCCGGTGAAGAGAATGCCGGGTTGGTTGATATTGGCGATGGTTTGGGTTGTGCGTTTAAAATTGAAAGTCATAATCATCCTTCTGCCGTGGAACCATATCAAGGAGCTGCAACCGGAGTTGGAGGGATTCATCGGGATATTTTCACGATGGGTGCCCGTCCCATTGCTGCTTTGAATTCACTGCGTTTTGGTTCTTTGGGTACCCCTAGAGTTAGATATCTATTGGATGGTGTGGTACGCGGCATCGGAGATTATGGAAATTCTTTTGGTGTACCCGTAATTGCCGGTGAAGTTTGTTTTGATGAAAGTTATGAAGGTAATCCACTAGTCAACGCAATGAGTATTGGGATCGTTAAAGCTGGTGAAACAGCTTCTGCAATTGCAAAGGGAATTGGAAATCCGGTGCTTATTGTTGGCGCAAGTACAGGAAGAGATGGGATACATGGGGCAACTTTTGCTTCCGAGGAAATCTCTGAAGAAAGTGAAGCTAAACGGCCAAGCGTACAGGTTGGAGATCCATTTACCGAAAAATTATTACTTGAAGCCAGTCTCGAAGCACTCCAAACAGGTGCAGTCGTTGGGATGCAGGATATGGGAGCGGCCGGAATCGCCTGTTCCTCCAGTGAAATGACCGCAAAAGGTGGCCAAGGGATGCGCATCAATTTGGATTTAGTACCTGCGCGTGAACCGGGAATGACCGCCTACGAAATGCTTCTTTCCGAAAGTCAGGAACGCATGCTTGTTGTGGCTCATAAAGGGCAAGAAAAAGCCATCATAGATATCTATGAGAAGTGGGATTTGCATGCTGTTGTGATCGGTGAAGTTGTGGAAGGTGATCATGTTACTTACTGGAAGGATGGAGAGATAAAAGCCCAAATTCCAGCCGAACATCTGGTGTTGGGTGGCGGCGCTCCTCAATATATACGAGAAACGAAAAAGCCGGCCTATCTAGAAGAAACGCAAAGCGCTGACCTATCCGACTTAACTCATCCTGAAAATCTAATAGAATGTTTGGAAGCCTTATTAAGCAGCCCAAACATAGCTTCTAAAAGATGGGTTCATGAACAATACGATACGATGGTACGAACCAATACGGTTCAAGGTCCAGGGGCCGCAGATGCTGGAGTCATTAGGCTTAAAGGCAGTAAAAAAGGTTTAGTAGCAAAAACAGATTGTAATGGGCGGTATGTTTATCTGAATCCTCGCAGAGGTGGACAAATTGCGGTGGCTGAATCGGCCCGTAATGTAGTTTGCTCTGGAGCCAAACCTATGGCTATCACCAATTGTCTTAACTATGGTAATCCATACAAACCAGAGGTATATTGGACATTTAAGGAATCACTTGCGGGGATGGGTGATGCATGTAGGAAGTTAAACACTCCTGTAACAGGTGGAAATGTAAGTTTTTATAATGAAAATCCTGAAAGTGCTATATTTCCAACCCCGATTATTGGTATGCTCGGTGTAATCGAAGACGTTGAAAAGCATAAAATGTCTCCATCATTCAAAAATGAGGACGATATAATACTATATGTTGGTTCTCCGAGAATCGGTTTAGGTGGTACGGAGTATCTGAAGGTAATACATGGATTAACTACAGGCGATGCTCCTGTACTTGATTTGGATGTAGAGCTTAAGGTTCAGCAAGTTGTATTACAAGCGATTACCTCTGGTTTAGTTACCGCTGCCCATGATGTTTCAGACGGTGGCTTAGCTGTTAGTATTGCAGAAATGGGTATTTTCAGTTTATTAGGAGCCCAAATCGACTTGAGTGTTCTCTCAGGTACTGTTCATGAAATCTGGTTTAGCGAGGCACAATCAGGTATAGTTCTAACTTGCCAACCAAATCAAAAAGAGACCTTGATTAAGCACTTAGTTCAAGGTGGGGTAGAAGTCGTACAAATCGGGACTGTTCAAGGGAACGCATTGATGTTTCAGGGAGTTGGCTCGGTGAGTCTTGATCATCTTCATAGCATTTATGAAAGTGCGATTCCAAAAGTAATGTCCTAGGATAATTCAGTTAATTTTACAATGTGCTCGGATTCTATAAAGTTGAGGTATTTATTAGGCGCAAAAAATTAATGGTACAGAATTTAGCCAATGACCCTTTCCAGCGCCGCTGCCTTTAACAAGGTTTCTTGCCATTCTAACTCTGGATCGGAATCACTAGTAATGGCACCACCCACTGGATAGAATAACTGATCACTCTGGATAATGGCACTTCGGATGATCACATTAAAATCAAAATCATCAGTTGGGCTCAAATACCCAATGGCTCCGGAATAAATACCTCTTTTGTATGACTCATACCGTTCTATAGCCTGCATAGCCGCAATTTTTGGAGCACCGGTCATCGAACCCATTGGAAAACTGTGTCGAATAGCATCAAAACTAGTGTAATTTGGAGCTATTTTGGCATGTACTTTACTCACTAACTGATGTACCGTCCTAAAGGATTGGACCTCAAAAATAGGCTCAACATACACACTACCTTTTTGGCCAACCCTATGTAAGTCGTTCCGAACTAAATCTACGATCATCAGATGTTCGGCCTTGTTCTTGAGACCTAATAATTCGCCTTTAATGCGCTCAAGTTCATCTACTTGGCTTCGTACCAGCGTTCCCTTAATGGGCTCTGACCATAAATGATGCCCCCGTTTAGCTAAATAACGTTCGGGAGAAGCCGAACATACCTCTACTTCAAGTCCAGACGGAAGCTCATAATTGAAGTAGCTGGCAAAGGGAACTGGTCCGTAATCCCTCATCGCCCTGTATAGTTTAATAGAATCACCTTTAATGGTATATTTTAGTGCATGAGAAAAATTCATTTCATAGTAATCCCCCTCATGAATATCTTCCTTCACGGCCTCAATGGTTCGTATATAGCGTTCTTTTGAAAGTCCTTCCAGCGGGCTAATGCTAAATTCCTGCGACTCCGTAGAACTGCCCATAAAGTGTTGCTGCAGTTCGGTCCACCGCTGCTTACCTTTTAACCATTCCATCTTATTTTCATGGTTATTTACCTTCTTTGAGGTGGGTAACTTCGCTAAAATTCCAGGTTCCATAAACCACAAATCGGCTGCTTCATATAATTCGGGATGCCCACTTTTTAAGTTCTCTATGAGATTTTTTAAATCATAACCCAAATATCCGAACCACCAAGAATCTTTTTGGGCTATCTTTAAGGCTGACCATAGGTCAATATTATCCAATAAAACAGAATACCAGATAGATTTTTCTCTGGATGATATTTGCCCCGATTCGTACTGTGAAAATTTATCATCCAGTTTACTCTGTAGAGTTCTCTGCGTTGTACCCTGCATAACCGTCCAATCTAAGCTCGGGAAGACTTGAAGCAGGGTATAGGCTATGGTGCCCGCCACCCATAGTCGTTCTTTATACACCATAATTTGGCCCACTGGGAGACCCGCAATCCAATGATATTGACTTTCCCGATGTTCATTAAGTTGCGACTCCAATAAGACCATGGGGCCTACCTTTGGAAGCACAGATAGTGCGTTATCAATCGAAAAATGAGTAGCCAATGTAGTGAGGAAATTAAACGATTTCCCTCTCAACTAAGGATTGCTACTGAGAGGGTTGAAAGTTACGCAAGGTAAAAACTATTCATTATACAAAATACCGCTTTTAGCGTTTTTTTGGACCTCTTTTATGTACCTTTATGATACTTAGAACAGCAAGGTTCCTAAACAGGCAAATTTTTCGAGTTAAGCACTATCGATGTATAAAAAACTTATTAAACCGCTTCTTTTCTTGATGGACGCCGAATATGCCCATGATTGGGCAATATGGATTGCTAGCAAAACCAATCGCTCAGATATTCTCCAAAATATAGTAAGCCGACTTTATGCAGTGGCTGATATGAAGTCAGATGAAAAAATTTGGGGACTCCACTTTAAGAACCCATTAGGTTTAGCCGCTGGATTTGACAAAAATGGAACAACCCCACGCACCATGCAAGCTTTAGGCTTTGGTTTTATTGAAGTAGGGAGTATTACAGCTAAATCCTCCACTGGGAATTCAAAGCCTCGCGCCTTTAGACTACCTAAAGATTATTCCTTGATAAACCGGATGGGTCTTAATAACCAAGGAGCAGCCAGGGTTGTAGAGCGGTTAAAAAAACTTAAATTGGACATTCCGTTGGGAGTAAACATCGCCAAAACTAATGATCCAACTATTACGGGTGACGCAGCTGTTGAAGATTACATTGAATCCTACATTCTAGCCCAACAGGTGGCCGATTACATCACCATTAATATATCTTGTCCGAACACAGGAGAGGGTAAAACCTTTGAAGATCCAGGTGCACTTAGTGAATTGTTAGCTGGGATAAAGCAAAGAGCATTACGGGGAGGATTTCCCTCGAACAAGCTTAAAACATCCTATTCTTCTACCTATGCACATATTCCGACGACTGTAAAATTTTCAGTGGATACCACGCATGAAAACCTAATAAATTTATTAGAAATTTGCGAAGATTATGGAATTGATGGCTATGTAGCCACAAATACCTCTAACAACAGAGAAGGGTTAGTGCACACTAAAAAAGAGCTTTCTGAGATAGGGAGAGGTGGGTTGAGCGGACGAGCTATTGCTAAGAGAAGTTTGGAGATGACACGTTGGCTTTCGGAGGAATTGTCGGGAGGCAAACCGATTATTTCTGTGGGGGGGATCGATTCAGTAAATTCAGCGCTAGAACGCCTTGAGGCTGGTGCTCACTTGCTACAAATATATACAGCACTCGTTTATGAAGGCCCAGGCTTAGTTTCGGATATAGTTAAGGCATGTGGTCGCAGTTAACTGGGCTATGCGAAGTATAAGTGGCTTATAGTAGAAGTAATACAAGTAAATTTATTTTAGCTCAGATAGATCTATAACTACGTCACAAACTAATCGAACCGATCGGCCATTAATAATGGTGGGTTCAAATGAAACGCCCGATTCTAAACGGTCATTGATTGCATCTACTAAATCTGGACTGATCACCGAATTTGAAGCCGAGTCCACGTTCTCAAAACGATCGATAATGCCCCGTTCATTAATGAAAAATCGGTACTTCACTGGACTTATGATAATCCTTTCAGGATAGGAAATACTTGATAATAGCACTTGGTTGCCCCCTCGAAAAGATGGTGAAATGTTAAGATCAATGCAGGATTGGTAGTCATTGATCGAAGAATTATCCTCTATTGAGTTGATTAAATCTGTCTTTTGCGAGAGCGAATTAATTGAAAAAGGCTTTATACTCAGCGAGTCGGTCATTACTGAGTTAGTCGAGATAGTATCGACCTGTGAGGAATCATTAAATGAACTATCAATCACAACGAAGTAGGGGCTTTTAGGAAGGATTAATTCCTGCTTTAAACGTATTATGCCTGCATTTTTTACTGGATTCATGAATACTGAGTCATACACTGCTAAATAATTTCTGGCCATATCCCAGTTAGGGCCTTTGAAAGGGAATAAGTCGTACCAAATCGGTTCATTGAGTGTTGAATCTAACAAGGCAGATAATTGTTCATCTTTTAACGGGTCAAGTAGACTGTCTCCTAGGATTACTTCTATGGAGTCTTTAAATGCAAGTAGATTAGCATGGTCAGCAACCCAGCGCTCTTGTTCAGTTAGCCACTGGGATAGAGATTGTTGATACAAACTATCCAAGGTTATGCTCTCAATATAGGAAGTAAGACCAATACGATAGGCCTGTTCACCAAGAACTGAATTTTCTGCTGATATACCCCAGTTAAATAAAGAATCTATCTCAACCTCGATACCCATTTCAAAGTTGTTATACAATTGTCGAAACCTATCAAGTTCCGTTATTTGAATGCTGTTTTCATGCTCTATTGGAATTGAAAAACGTTCGGATATACGCTTTGCATAGACGGTATTTGGGAAGTTTTGAATAATAATAACTCCCAATTCTTTTGCGCGTTCTATTTGTTGATTAGTATAAGCAATCTCCGCCAGAGAGTATAAGGATACGGGGGCTACTTTGCTTTGAGGTCGCTCTGACCAAACTTTAGAAAAATAATATTCTGCACTATCGGTGTCATTTAGGTTTAAAAAAAATAGGTTTCCTATACCGTAGTAGTAGGTGGAAAGTCGTTCATGAGCAGAATCTTTGTCAGCTGGATCAAAAGGGATG
>CETK01158803.1_pt1 | contig 16969 bp, 10 predicted proteins | sample 361431 | NCBI WGS metagenome assembly CETK01 (sample SAMEA2622452, study PRJEB7988) | marine metagenome | biome: marine biome (ENVO:00000447); feature: surface water layer (ENVO:00002042); material: "saline water (ENVO:00002010), including plankton (ENVO:xxxxxxxx)" | depth 5 m | reverse complement strand
AACCAATAGTTCATTTGAAGATTAATATTTAAATGATAATCTGCATTCCAAGGAGCATTGATATGTGGGTTCCAAAGACCTTGAAGATTCGCAGGCAGGGTGCCTGATCTAGATGATGATATAAGCAAATACCTTCCAAAGTGAAATAATGTTTCTTGTAGCTCTATATCTGAGCCCCCATTTTTTATTGCCTCTAATCTCTTGTCTGTAGGAATTTTTTGTAAACTATTATCCGTAACTATATCGAAAATCACTCTATTAAAAAACAACTGGTGGTCTTTAACATGCCTTAACTCTAATTCGTTAAGACTAAAACCCTCTAAATTTTTTAGTTGTTTGATGTTTTGAATTTGATAGCTATCGTGATAATATGATGAATTAGAGACTATGAATAGCTTAAGTTCTTTTACTCCCTTAAAAGAAACAGATTCTCCTTGAGCTTTAAGCGTTCCTCCAATATTTTCTGCCTTTAATTTAGTCTCAAACTTAACGCCTTTAGTGATAGGCGCAGCTTTTGAGTCAAATCTCCCTTCACGCTGAGTTATCTCACCATTCATTATTAACAAACTGTCTTTAACAAAAGTTATTGCTGTTGGAAACCCTTTGTCATTTCTTCTTCCAAGTTTCACCTCTCCATTTAAACCATTTGGATGATCGCTTTTGATGAAATAAACAATGGCTTGATCTTTTGCTGAAATAAAAACTTTTTGTGAAACTGGATACCCGTCAGCTTTATATTTTACACTTGCAATAGCTTTATTTAAATTCAAAGAGCGTTTATATTCAGTAATGTCGTTATGCTCGAAATTTATTATTAAATCGCCAAGGGTTTGATGAGATCGAACTATTGTCTTGTTTGAGAATTTTTTTACTAGCATAGAGTCAGCTTTCTGATTTTCGTAATTGAAAAGCATTTCTCTGATTTCTTTAAGGTCATCAGCATTCCCTTTTGGATGCTCCCATCCCATATCTTTGGGCCACAATGAATCGTCATTTAATTGGATCTTTTCATTTTTGGGATTGCCAAAAACCATAGCCCCTAATCTCCCATTTCCAATTGGTAAGGCCTCCTCCCATTCGTCAGCAGCTTTCTCAAACCAAATGATTTGTTCTTTCTCATAAAGATTATCACTTTTATTTTGGCATCCTCCAAAAAATAAAACAATTAATAATAAAAAGTGATAAAAAAAATTTTTCATAAAACGTGACTTGACATAATTATTAAAGTTATATTAAAAAATTAGAATTTATATGTAGACAAATTTTTAAATATTTAAACGTATTTTGAATGTATTAATGGAAAAAATGGGGTCAAAAAAAATTATTTGTTTTGGTGAGGTCCTTTGGGATCATTTTCCAGATGGTAAAAAATTGGGGGGAGCTCCCTTTAATGTTACAAATTCACTCAAAAATTTTGGGGCTGATGTTGATTTTATTAGTAGGGTAGGAGATGATGATTTAGGCAATGAAATACTAAAACTCATGCAAAATAATAACATCTGTACAGACTACATACAAGTTGATCCTTACCATGTGACTGGAAAAGTTGCGGTAAGTTTAGATAGCAGTGGTTCTGCAAAATATAATATAATTAGTGATGTTGCATGGGACTTTATCGAGCCTAAGGAGGAGATTTTTGAATTAGTTAAAAATTCCTATGCCCTTATTTATGGGAGTTTAGCTGCAAGATCTGATTCATTCAAAACATTAGACTCTCTATTAGATTTGGCAAAGTTCTCTGTTTTTGATTTGAATCTGAGAGCTCCACACTATAATCTAATTTTAATAGAAAATTTAATGAAGCGCTCAGATATGCTCAAGTTTAATGATCAAGAACTTTTGTTTGTAGCTGATTCAATGAATTCACCCTTCAGCTCAATTAAAGAACATGTGAAATTTATTTCAGAAAAAACTAATACGGATATAATCTGCGTTACAATGGGAAGTAAAGGAGCTATTCTGTATCATACTGGGGAGTGGTTTAATTGCAATGGATTTAAAGTTAATGTTGTTGATACTGTGGGCGCAGGAGATTCATTTTTGGCAACACTTGTATTTAATTTAATTTGTGAAAATAATTTGAATGATGCACTGGAGAAGGCTTGTGCAATGGGTGCACTTGTTTCATCACATTCTGGTGCAAATACAAAAATTTCCGAAGATGATTTATATGAATTTATCGATAAAGGTTTATAGGTTTAATTTGCTTAATATTGCTTCTTTCTTATGAATAGAGTATTAATAGTTTTTTTAGTTTGTTTTTCATTTTCACAGATAAATTCACAAGACTTTAACGGAAAAGAATTGTTGGAAAAAGCAATTTCTTATCACGATCCTTTTTCAAATTGGGGCTTGTTTAGTGCTGATTTTGTTGTTAATATGGAATCACCGAATCACCCAAAAAGAAAAAGTAAAATAAAGATTAATTTACCATCTGAAATTTTTAGACTTGAAGTTCATCAAAATGACAACATTCGAATTTCAAAGCTCGAACAGGGTAGGTGTTATTTAGAACTCAACGGTAAATCGGATTTAACTAGTGAAATAAAAGAAAGCCATAATTTAGATTGTAAAAGAGCAATTTATTTTCGTGACTATTATACCTTCTTATACGGTTTACCAATGAAGCTCAAGGATCCAGGTGCAATAGTTGACCCATTTGTTGGGGAAAAAAAAATTGGTCAAAAGGAGTTTTGGGTTTTGAAAGTTACATATGATAAGTCTGTTGGAACAGATACATGGTATTTTTTATTTGACAAGAAAACTTTTGCATTGAAGCAATATCAATTTTTTCACGACGAATTAAAAAATGACGGAGAATATATAATCTTAGAAGATGAAATTATTGTTGGAGGAATAAAAATGCCAAAAAATAGGAGTTGGTTTTTAAATTCGAACAATCAATTTTTAGGTATTGATAGGTTGAGTATTAATTAAATGAATAAAAAAATGAAAAATATAATAAATAATAAAAGGTTTTTTATGCTCATTTTAATGAGTATAAACACACTAATTTCTCAAGAAATTGTTGGTAAATGGGACCTTGATGTGGAAATGGATAAAGGTATACTTCCTTCATGGTTAGAGGTGAAAGAATCAGGAACAAAAGCTTTAGTTGGCTATTTCGTCGCACATAACGGAAGTGCACGTCCTATATCTGAGGTCTTTTTTCATAATGGGATTATTGACTTTAGCATTCCCCCTCAATTTGACGGTCTAAATGACTTACATTTTCAAGGAATTTTAAAACAAGGTAAACTAAGTGGTGTAATTTTAGATAGTCAAGGTGGGGTTAATAAGTTTAGTGGAGTAAGAGCTCCAAAACTTATTCGATCAATGGATGTGAATTGGGGCAAGTCTATTTCATTATTTAATGGCTATAATTTAGATGGTTGGAAATCCTCTGATCCTGAAAAGAAAAATCAGTGGACAGTTAAAAAAGGTGTTTTACTAAACCCTAAGTCAGGGGTAAATCTTATTACTGACAAAAAATTTGAAGATTTTAAATTGAGTATTGAATTTAGATACCCAAAAGGAAGCAATTCTGGAATATATCTTAGAGGTAGATATGAGGTCCAAGTAGAAGACAATTACGGTTTGGAACCTGAATCTACATTATTTGGAGGTATATATGGATTTTTAAAACCGAATCAGATGGCAGCTAAGCCTGCAGGGGAGTGGCAGAGATACGAAATTACTTTAATCGGTAGAAGAGTAAGTGTTGTAGCAAATGATAAGAAGATCATTAATGATCAAATAATACCTGGTATTACTGGTGGAGCTCTTGACAGCAAGGAGGCACTGCCAGGGCCTATCATGCTCCAGGGAGATCATGGAATAATTGAATACCGTAATATTAAAATCCAACTCCCTTATTAAGCCTATTTAGTTTTCTTAATTCCATATTTTTCTTCATAAAATTTATAAATCTGAGGATATGGGCCGTATTTATGTTGTTTGGGACTAAAATTATCCTTCCAAGGACCATAAGGTGTTGACATTGGTTTTAATTTTTTATCCGGATAATCATACTCCTTATTTATTTTTTGGGGTCTGGGAAAACTATTAATGTAGCCTGCAACATGGAAAGCCTCCCTATCGGTGAGTTTTGGATTCTCCCAAGTTGCTTGTTGGTATGGCATATTATTTTTTATAAAAGCTGCAGCAGTAAGAACTCGATTCATTCCTGCTCCATCATTGTATGAATCAGATCCCCATAGTGGTGGATATTGGTACCCTTTTTTTTCATTTTGATACATTACACCCTGTCCATTTTCGCCGTGACAAACCACACATTCTTTAAGATATATTGATTTTCCTTTTTCTAAATTTACTGCTACAGAAGGAAATTCGATTTTAGGATACCCTTTAAAATTTTTTGAGTTAAGTTTTGGTAAGCCATAATCTAACCATTTCATGTATGCCAAAATATATCTCATTTGGACTGATTCTTCAGGAAGTGCTTTACCATTCATGCTCCTTTCCATACATCCATTTATTCTTTCAACAAGACTGCCAGACTTGTTCTCTCTACCACTGAATTGAGGGAATCTTTTATAAATACCAATCCATGAAGCTGCTCCTGATAAAGTACCTCCATTTAAGTGACAATTTGTACAAGACAGATTGTTTCCTGCATATTTAAATTCATTATTTCTGTTTAGCGGGCCAATAAAATTTGAAGTAGAGTCTAGAATAAGAAACCCCTTTTTTACCTCACTACTAGCAGTTGGATTATTTAATACGACAATGTTGGGGTCCCATTCAACAATTTCTTCTTCAGAAATTGGCTGCCAAATTTCATCAAAATAAATTGATCCAATTAAAAGTGAAATTATTAGTAAAAACAAAACTCCTATAAGAAGCAAAAGATTTTTAATTAGGCCTTGAATTAATTCCATTTAAAATAATAACTGAATTCTAATATATTTTTTTGTAGAATCAGAAGAGTAGTATTTGATTTATAATTTTAATTAATTTATTTGTCGTTCCGAAAATATAAAAATATGAAAATTGAAGGATAGATTTTGATACCTATTTGAACAGAGGTTATTTTGATAAAAACCTAAATTTAAATTTAAGTAACGAAAAATTAGTAGTTTTAATTTGACAGTTAATTATACAATTAACTTATAAATTTAATTCAGCAACCATTATATGAAGAAAATCTTACTTGTTTTTTTTGCAGTTTTTTCAATAAAAACTAATTGTCAAAACCTCCTAAATGACAGAGCCGAATGGTTCGTAAATGATCGTTTTGGAATGTTTATTCATTGGGGACTTTATAGCGGTGCAGAAGGAAACTGGAAGGGTGAAAAAGTCAGATATGATAATGACTACGCTGAATGGATTCAATACAGAAATCAAATTGATAAACGTGAATATGTAAAACTTTCAAAAAGGTTTGATTGGAACAAAATTGATCCAGAAGAATGGGTTCTTTTAGCCAAGAAAGCAGGAATGAAATATATCACTATTACTGCTAAACATCACGATGGATTTGCAATTTGGAATAGTAGAGCGAGTGATTTTAACATTTACAACTATAGTAATCCTAAAAGGGATATCATAAAAGACTTGTCTGAAGCATGCAAAAAGCATAATATGAAGCTTGGTTTTTATTATTCACATTGGACTGATTGGGAACACCCCTTTGCTTGGGATAATTCAAAAGAAATTTATTGGCTTGATAAAGATAAGTTTGATATTTATTGGCAAGAAAAAGTAATACCTCAGATGAAAGAGCTTTTATCAAATTATGGAGAAATTAGCATGATTTGGTTTGATATGTGGCTCCACCATGACCAAACTATTGTTACAAAAGATCAATTACTGCAACTAAAAAATTTAATCAGAGAAATGCAACCTAATTGTCTGATTAATTCACGCTTGGGTTTATCTATTGAAGAAGATGATGATGTTGATTTTAGAACACTTGGTGACAATCAGCTGGGAGAATATAAATTAGATTATCCATGGCAAACCCCTGCCACTGTAGCGCATTCTTGGGGTTACAGTAAAAATGAAAATGAATGGAAATCTACTACATCAATTTTAAGATCATTAATTGGGAATGTTAGCCTGAATGGTAATCTGATGCTAAATATCGGTCCAACATCTGATGGATCAGTACCTTACGAGATAAGAAAAAGATTTAGTGAGATAGGGGAATGGTTGAAATTTTATGGTAAATCTGTATATGGTGCTGAAGCTTTTGACCTACGACGTAATTTGCATGACTGGGGACTTATCACCTACAAAGATAACAAGCAAGGCAAGCATAATGTCTTTTTAAATATTTTTGATATAAAACCAGGAAACAGACTTAATGTTACTGGTATTACACAAAAACCGTTGAATGCTTTCCTTATTTCAAAAAAATCAAAGATTAAATTGAACTTTGAATTCAATAAAGCTTTTTTACAAATTAAACTCCCAACTGACTTACCCGATCCTTATGTTAATTTAATAGAATTAGAATATGCTAAAAGACCGTCTGTTGATATCGACCTAGTTGCTAAGGCAAAATTTAATGGTTATTCCTTAAAATTGTCAAATTCAAAATCACATGAAGGGAATTTTATTTCAATCAAATCAAAAAGAGAGGGATCCATTCCAGCTAACATACAAGTAAATGATTCACTTAAAATTTCGTGGAAAATTTTTATAGATCGACCATCAAAATTTAATATCGATACTTCCTACAATTTTCAAAAGAAAATTACTGAGGGATATATGACAGTAACTATGAATGAAAAGTCATACAAACACCGATTTAATTATACAGGTAAAACAGTCGGAGAGCCAATTGAAGATTATATAATAGACAAATTTAAATCATCCACAATAGGAATGATCAACTTTGATAATGTAGGATTTTATGATGTAGAATTAAAAATTAAAACCTCTACTCAAAATCCTATACAATGGCAGTGGCTATGGCTTGAGAAAGTGACTGATTAATTTTATTTTAATTTATGCTTTAATCAGATTTCCCAGGTATGTATTTATTTGTCATAAAAAGTATATTTTTTTTAGGTGCCTATATTGGTTAAGCTCTAATGAAAAATAATGTGTAGTATAAATAAACTTATGGCCAAAAACCATCCCAATCTCTTGGTCATTGAATTAGCAGGTTGAAATAGAGAAAATAATGAATTCAGAGCACCATTACTTCCAACAAATGCAAACGTTAGTCCAGATAGAATAACCAAAAAAGCCCGGACGAAATAATTCATATTAGGAAATAAAACTTCTAAACCTATATTTGTTGGAAGTGTCAAAAGAAATGCAGCAAGTACTGATTTTAAATTTGGACGTATAAATAAAACAGCACTGCAAATCAACACCACAATACCACAATTAATGTAGTATCTCAAATTATTTAAAGTGTGTGTAAAAGCTGAATTTGGGTTGTCGAATTTTAAGTAAAGTAAGATGAGTCCCATTAATAGAGCAGTGGCCAGGCTAAATAAAATGGCTTTTCGACCAGCAGAAATTTTCTCTTGGTCATTAGCTTCAGGCTTAATATACATTGCATAAATGTCAGTAGACCACAAAGTTGCAATGGAGTTAAACGTAGAATCTACCGTACTCATTAGTGAAGCAAACAAACCACAAAGAATAACGCCTTTTACACCAACGGGTAAATAGGTTTTTACTAGATATGGGAAAGCAAGGTCTGGTTCCACTAAACCATCTCTTAAAATACCATAAAGAGCAATACCTGGAACAATTATAATCACGGCCATCAAGTATTTTATCAAACCACCTACCATAAGACCTGTTTGCGCGTGACTTACACTTTTTGCAGCTAATGCACGTTGCATAATTGTTTGATTAGCACACCAATAGTTAATGTTCAAAAAAAATAAACCGAAAAGATGTGTCCAAGGCAGGGTTAGATGATTGGCGGGGAGATGTAAATGCATTTTATTAGGTGTTATTGTATATAATTTATCCCAGCCTCCTAGATAACTAATGGCAGTGAAACAAACAAAAATACCTCCAACTAGAAGCACACTAAACTGTATAATATCTGTTCTAACTACTGCACTTAGACCACCAAAATAGGTGTAGATAGCAGAGAAAACTCCCAAAAAAATAATCAACAACCCTATACGGATTATTCGGTTGCTATGTAGAAAAAGAAACTGTTCCTCAAAAACTATATCTGCCGCATAAGCCCCCCAAAATAGGGCAGCTCCAAGGGTTACTGTAGCAAAGAGCACCATGTTGGTCAGGGAATAAAACAAGGCAATACGATTGCCTAATTTTTTTGCTATGAACTGTGTAATGGTGGTGATTTTTTCACGAAGAAAGAGTGGTACAAAAACGAGAGCACCCAGCAGTATACCTTGTACTGAATTAATCTCAAGATTTGCTTGGGCTAGTCCATACAAGTAAGCTGAGCCCATCATACCCAAAAATTGATACCCCTGAATGTTGGTGGCAACAGTAGAAAGTGCTATAGAATACCAGGGTAAATTCCGAGAGCTTAAAAAGTATTCATCCGCTGTGCTTTCAGAACGAATTTCCCCTCTCAGAGCAACATACATGATGACAACAAAGTATAAAAGTACTATAAGAAAATCGATCATGACTTTAATTTCTTGGACCCCTTCCAAGGGGACTTTTTGGGGTATCTTTTGGAATACGTCCAAAAACTTCAGGCAGGGATACAGTTTTTAGTCGTGGCAAAACGTATTGTGCAAAGAGTTCACATTCTTTTTTATGAGGATAACCAGAAAGAATAAAGGAGTGAATGCCCATTTCAATATAACGCTCTAATTTGGCAACAATTTGACCAGGGTCGCCTACCAATGCTGCACCACAACCTGAGCGAGCCAAACCTATACCTGTCCAAAGGTTGGGTTCAGCATAATATTTTTTGTCAGCCTGCGCACGAAGTTGGGATTGGCGTGCTACTCCTAATGAATTCGAATCTTGCGATCGATTGCGAAGATCATTCCCAAGATTAAGATCAAGCTTTGACAATAGTCCATCGGCATATGCACAGGCTTCTTTTTCTGTTTCACGAACAATGACATGCACTCTTAGCCCAAATTGAACTGTTCGCTCATAGAGTGCAGCTTTTTCACGCATATTGTCCATTAATTCTTGCAGTTTTTCTTCAGTTTCTGGCCACATTAAGTAAACATCACAATGTTCCGCACATAAATCAACACCTTCAGAAGAATAGCCTCCAAAATAAAGTAATGGGCCACCGTTTTGCTGATAAGTCTTTATTGGTGCCGTAGGTAATTTAAATTTATAATAATCACCTTGAAAATCAATTTGATCTTGTTTCCAGGCTTGCTTTAAGATTTCAATAACCTCTCTTGAGCGTGCATATCGTTGATTTGAATTCAATTTTGTTCCTGGTAAATCAGAGGAAATAATATTGATCGTTAGTCGCCCTTTAAGCATATGATCTAGCGTGGCGATACTTCTCGCTAGCATAGGAGGATGTAATTCTCCACAACGAACAGCAGCTAAAAAATTAATTTGCTCAGTTAAAGGAGCCATACCTGCCACAAATGCTAAAGCGTCTTGTCCTACTTGATAGGAAGATGGACATAATATATTTCGATAACCTAATTGATCTGCTGTTTTGACAATGGATGAAGTATTTTCCCAGCTACTTTTATATGCAGAGTTTCGGTTTCCTAAAAAATCGTCATCTCCATCGCACAAGGGCGCAAACCAAGAAATTTCTGCTCCATCAATTTGAAATGGGATATTTAAGTTCATTCGAACAAGGTTAATGAAAATTGGCCTTTTCTCAAAAGCTTAAATAAGAATACTTCTAGATAGAGCATAATTTTAAAAGTTACAAATGCTAATTTATACAAATGCAGATATGACTTAGTGTTATCAAATATGTACTTCGAAATTTTTCTATGGTTGTTCTAATTGATATTCTTTGTCATACAAATCCAACTGATTTCGTCTCCATCTTGCACCTTCTAAGAATAGAATATGAGGTGTTGAAACATCCCAACCTCCTAATTCTTTAAGCATCGATTTTACCAAATCCGAGTTTTCTATAGCTATGTTGTCTTGTTCTGAAGGGTCATTGTCTAAATTGAATAATAATGGTAATCGGTCTGGTAAGCGAATCAACTTCCAACTTCCTTTTCTTAAGCCTGCACTAATAGTAAAACGCCACATCATGGTTTGATGGGGTAGTCCTTGAATTTCTTTGTTGACATATGGAAAAATATTTACTCCATCTAATTTATCTTTCTTGTTGATTTTTCCTCCTGCCAATTCAATAAAAGTTGGCATTAAATCTAAAGATGTGATTGGATTGTTATAAATACCTTTTTTTAATTTTTCAGGATAAGAGATAACAAATGGGACACGAATCCCACCTTCTAACAAAATCCCTTTGCCACCATTAAAGGGAGCATTGATAGAACCATTATTTTTAGTTGGTCCACCGTTATCACTAAGGAAAACGATTACGGTGTTCTCGTAGATCCCTTGTTTTTTTAATTCCCTTACAATTCTACCCACATTTACATCCAAACGATGGATCATTGCTGCATAAGTTCTTCTTTTTTTATCTTTTATGTGAGCATAAATCTTCAAATCTTCATCAATGGCTTGCATAGGAGTATGGGGTGCATTGAAAGAGGCGTATAAAAAGAAAGTCTTGTCTTTATGCCTTTTTATAAAGGCCACACACTCATCGCCTTTATCGTCTGTTAAATAAGTTAAGGTTTGAGGTTTTTTATAGTTTGAGATAATTGGTTTATCATACTTTGCTCCTCTATATTCTGATGGAAAATAGTTATGTCCACCTCCTAGATATCCCCAAAACTCGTCAAATCCTCTATTAGTAGGATAGAATTGCTCCTTTTCTCCCAAATGCCATTTACCAATCATTCCATTTATATACCCTAACTCAGAAAGTCTATCAGCGATAGTTTTTTCAGAGACTGGGAGGCCTGAATATTCAGGATTAAATTGAGGAAGTACAGTAGTTAAATTATTATCATATCCAAAATTCACTTGATTTCTCCCTGTAATTAAGCCTGCTCTAGAAGGAGCACATACTGGAGCAGAAACGTAAGCTTTTGTGAAGATCATACCAGAATCTGCTAAAGCGTCAATATGCGGTGTTTTGATTTGAGTACTTCCTGTAAATCCTAGGTCTCCATAGCCTAAATCGTCTGCTAAAATAATTATGAAATTAGGTTTTGTTTCTTCATTTTGCTGGGCTTTAACCCATCCGCTTAATAGCATTAAAATTATTAATACTCTCCTAATATTCATATATATAATTTCTAAGGAATCGTTACCTATATTTTTTTGATCATTATAATTCAAATTTATGACTGATTAATTTAAATTGCATATCGAATTTTATAAATAAAACAAGATTCCAAAATGGTCTCTACTGTGAAAAAGAAAATAATTTAGGTAGAGATTATCTCTTCTTTTCTTGATAATAAGAAACTTCAACAGGGTGTTGAGTTTGATTTTGTGGAGTCGGCGGGATTCGAACCCGCGTCCAAACAAGTGATAAAAAAGCTTTCTACAAGTTTAGATTTCGTTTAATTTTCGAATCTGCACTGACCGAAAACCACCCATACAGATCTTAGCATCACAATTGAAAAATGCTGTTGATGCTCCAGCATTTCGATGTTGACCTTTATGGTGCCTCATGACAAATCGCCGTCAACAAGGGCTATTTAGAGACATCTTGCTTTCCAGCCTTGCTGGAACTTGGCATTAACTTACTATGATTCAGTTATTATGCAGCTAGAGCGTAGTTATTCTCGCCATTTAAAATTGTGAAATATGAGATTTACGAGCTATAATTCAGCGCTCGACCTGCTTACTCTTTAATTCGACTCGCTGTCAATACCAGTCGACCCCTGAGTTTTCAATGAACTTTTGAAAAAACAAAATTACAAATATTAAGACAAAAATCATTTTCTAAATGACCTAATTATTGATTTCAAGAAATTTTTAAAAATCTAATTTTTAGCAACTACCTCTTCAAGTTTACCGTTTGCACATTGAAAAATTTTTCCTGGAAATTTTACGATCATATTGTAATCGTGTGTTGCCATGATTATTCCAATACCTCCCTTGTGCAATTCTTGAAAAACTCTCATGATTTCTTGACTTGTTTCAGGATCTAGATTTCCGGTTGGTTCATCTGCCAAAATTAAATCAGGATGGTTGAGTAATGCTCTTGCAATAGCAACTCTTTGTTGTTCGCCACCAGAAAGTTCGAAAGGGAATTTATTTTTATTTGATTTTACATTCACCATTTCAAGGACTTCATTTATTCTTTCAGAAATTTTTCTTTTCTCCTTCCATCCTGTTGCTTTTAGAACAAAGGACAAGTTATCATATAAGCTTCTATCATTTAAAAGCTTAAAATCTTGAAATACAACTCCTAGTTTTCTTCTTAAATCTGGGATTTGTTTTTCCTTTAATCTGTTGAGATCGAATCCTATGATCGATCCTTGTCCTTCAAATAGTTCCAGATCACCATAAAGAATTTTTAAAAGGCTACTTTTCCCTGTACCAGTTCTGCCAATTAAAAAAACAAATTCACCTTTCTCTACACTAAAATTTATGTTAGAAAGGATAATATTATCGTCGTTTTTGATAGTTACATTTTTAAGACTTACCATTATTTGATTATTGAAAGTAAATTTAATTTATTTGAATTATTCTTCATTACATTGTGAATAAATAAACATATATATAAAGAATCAAGCTTTTAGATAATTAGTTAATAATTTAACTTTATAATTATGAATGGATCAACTAATTTTTTAAAAAAATTTAGACTGTGCCTACTATTCATTTCCGTTCAAATTCAAAGTCAGATTTATAATGATCAACTAAATTTAGAATTATCAAGTCATTTTTTTGGACTTGAGTATTTTACAGCCTCTTGGCAGGCTAGTGTTTTTGAAGAAGATTTTTATTTACCCCACCTTGCCCAAGAGAAAATAGAATTTAGCAAGCTTTCGAATTCATTAAGATTGAATTATTCTGGTGCTGAAAAAATGCTTTCGCTTTACAAAGAGGAATTCCCCAACAGTAGTTTAAATGACAATATAGATCTAGACATAGCAAACTTTTATTTTAAAAATGAAAAATATCGTTATGCATTAAAATGGTTTAATAGAATTTCTGAAAAATCTGTGCTTAAGTTAGATCGTGCGGATTTTAACTTTAATAAAGGGTATTCACTTTTTTCAGCTAAAAAATATAAGGAAGCAAGACCATTTTTCGAAAAAGTTAAAGATGATAAAAAATATCAGTCTGATTCACATTATTATTTAGGATACATTGCATACCAATTAGAAGATTTTGACTCTGCTTTGTCCTCTTTTGGTAGAATCTCGGATCCTACTAAAAAAGAGGATTTAGACTATTTTCAAGCAGACATGAATTTTCGTTTGGGTCGATTTAATAATGCAATTGATTTAGCTAAAAAAGCCCTAAAAAATGCTAATAGGCAAGAAAAATCACAGCTTTCAAAAATAATTGGAGAAAGTTATTTTAATCTTGGACTTTATTCTGAAGCTATCCCTTTTTTAGAATCTTATAAAGGTAAAAAAGGGAAAATTAGAAGTACTGATTTGTACCAGCTAGGTTACGCATATTTCAAGGAAAAAGAGTTCATAAAAGCAATAAGTGAATTCAATCAAATTATTGGTGAAAATAATGCACTTTCGCAAAACTCTTACTACAACCTTGCAGAATGTTATTTAAATACAAATAATAAATCTGCTGCTTTAAATGCTTTTAAAATTGCATCTAATATGTCATTTAACCCTGATATAAGTGAAGATGCTTTTTTGAATTACGCTAAACTGAGCTATGAGATAGGTAATCCATTTGAAGATCCTCCAAAGGTTATTGTCAATTTCCTTAAACTATATCCAAAAAATGAAAATCAAGGTCTTTTAAGAGAGTTATTGATAAGTTCTTATACAAGAGCAGGAAATTTTAATGCAGCAATTGAAATTTTAGAAAACGACAATAGTTTCAAAAATAATAATACTTTTCAAAGAGTATTAATCCTAAACGCAGTTAATAAATATAAAAACGCAAGTTATTCTGAAGCAAGTCAATTACTTAGGCGATCTTTAAAATTGAAAGAAAACAAAAATTTAGAAGCATATGCTTTGTATTGGCTAGGAAGATCAGAATATGAGTTGAATGAGTTTGATAAAGCATTAGATACATTCAAACAGTTTAAAAGAAATCCAAAAAAAGAAACGGTACCCAGTTTTAAACGACTTAACTACGATATGGCCTATGTCTATTTTAAATTGAAAGAATATGATTATGCACTTCAATATTTTAAAAATTTTGATTTGGCCAATAGTTCATTTGATCCATCTTACCAAAGAGATACTTATTTGCGGATAGCTGATTGCCATTTTGCTTTGAAGCAATATTGGCCTGCAATGGAAAACTATAATACGTCTATTGCCTTAAATCAAAAATTAGGTGCTTACCCAAATTTTCAAAAAGCCATTAGTTATGGATTTGTAGATCGAAATTTTAAAAAAATATCTACTCTAGAAATGTTAATAACAGCTTACCCAAACGATGATTTAATTGATGACGCTTTATTTGAGTTAGCCTTAGTATATAGCGAAGAAAAGCAAGAGGAAAAATCAATATCAACTTATGATCAATTAATAGAGAGTCATAAAATCAGTCCTTACATAGGTAAAGCTGCACTTAATAAAGGCCTTATTCTATATAATCAAGAAAAATATGAACTAGCTGTAAGAGTTTTAGAAGATGTGGCATTATCTTTCACTAAATATGAAATAGGCCAGCAAGCAATAACTACACTTAAAGAAATTGCTATTGATCAAGCAAAGGTAAAGGATTTTAATAATTGGATTAAAAACAATAATCTAAATCAATTTAGTGATATTGAGCTTGAAAAAATACAATTCATTTCAGCAGAAAAACAATTTCTAGATGGTAATAAAAAAAATGCTTTTAAATTATTTGAAGAATATTTAGAAATCTATCCAAAAGGAGCTTATGTAAGAGGAGCCTCCTACTATTTGGCAGAGTTGAATTTTGAAAATGGACTCAATGATAGGGCTTTGTTTTTTTATAAAACATTAATTGAGGATAAAGTTTCAGCTTACACAGAAAAAGCTCTTGTTAGAATTATTAATATTCTTAAGGATGATTCAAAGGAATCTGAAGCAATATTTTATATGGAAAGATTATCCAATATAGCCTCATTTAAACAAAATAAGCGTTTTGCAAAATTAAATTTGATGAAAGCATATTTTGCTACTAAAGAATATCAAAAGTCTTTGGAAGCCTCTGACAATGTATTGGATTTCGATGATTTAGAAAATCCTATTAAATGGGATGCATTAACAATTAAAGCTCGTTCCTCATTATTTCTAAAAGACAGCGTAGGAGCTTCTAATATTTACTTAATTTTAGAAAAGTCACCAGATGAGCTTGTTGTCGCTGAAGCATTATATTTTAGGGCAAACCTTTTAAATATAGAAGGAAAATATGACCTTTCTAATGATGTAATTTCACAAATATCTGTCTCTACTAATCAGAGTTCAGTTTGGAATGCTAAATCCCTTTTATTACTTGCAAAAAACTATTATTTATTGAATGATCCTTTTCAGGCAATTTTTGTTCTTGATTCATTAATAAAAAACTTTGAAACGTATGATCAGATTGTCTCTGAAGCTTTACTTCTAAAGACTAAATTTGAAGGTTTATTGAAAAATAAAAATCAAAGTGATGATGGATAGGAATAGATTGATTGTATTTCTTTTTATTTTGTCAATGTCTATTTCTGATGCCCAGAAAAAAGAGAGCTCTATTGAGACGGAAAAAGTAATTATAGTAAAATCGTTTACACCGAGTCTTTCAGATGCATTTAAAATTAAATCGGATCCATCTATATCTGACTCAATTTCAAATGCCAAGTTTGAGCTAGTATATGATCTCAAAAAAATTCCTGTAATATCAACCTTTGAGCCAAATAAAGCCACACCACTAAAATTAAAACAAAAGATATTGTATGATCCTTTTAACACTTTTCTTAGTGGAGCTTTTGGAAATAAAAATCAATTATTTTTTAATATTTCAAGTCTTGTTGAGATAGATCGAAGTCAAAGAATTGGATTTAGTTTTTATAAAGATGGTTTTGAAAATGACTTAGATAATACAGTACTGAGAAGTAATCAGAATTATAATGAAATTGGTTTTAACCATAACCTTAGAAGTAACCAATACAATGTAAATACCCAATTTAAGTTTTCTAAAAGCTTAAATAATTATTTTGGAGTAAATGAAAATGTTTCGAATCAGAGTTTTATTAATTTAATCGATCCACAAATAAGAAGAAATAACTTAAAAGTAAGATCAAATTGGAATTGGTATGATTATTTTTTTAACAACTTTATTTTGCAAGCTAATTTGTCAACTGACAATTTTGATTCAATAGAAAAACAGATTGGTTTAAGTGCAAATTTTGGGTCTGAATTAGCTAGAAGTAACTTCAAAGGTAAAATAAAAATCCAGGGTTTAAATACAAGATTTGTTAGCTCGTATTTCGAAAAAATTCAAGAAGAATATTCGCAAGCTCTAGGTTCTTTGATTGTATTTTGGCAAAATAATAGTAATGATTTCAAATTTAAGATTGGAGCTGGAGTGAGTTATTTATTGGGCATTAATCAAATTTCTAATAACCTTATTTATTATCCTGAAATTGAAATTTTATACCAAAAAAAAGAAAATAAACTTACTCCATATTTAAATGCCTTTGGGGGAGCAAAATTGAATTCATATAGTTCTCTTTCAGATGTAAACCCTTACTTGGCACCAACAACCACTTTAATTCCAATTTTTAATAAGTATAATATTCAACTAGGAATGCGTTCTCGATTAGCTTCGGTATTGAATTTTGATCTTGGATTAATTT
>CETK01386699.1_pt1 | contig 17014 bp, 16 predicted proteins | sample 361431 | NCBI WGS metagenome assembly CETK01 (sample SAMEA2622452, study PRJEB7988) | marine metagenome | biome: marine biome (ENVO:00000447); feature: surface water layer (ENVO:00002042); material: "saline water (ENVO:00002010), including plankton (ENVO:xxxxxxxx)" | depth 5 m | reverse complement strand
CTAAATGATTTTTCGCGGAGCGCTTTAGGAGGGTCATAACCAGCATAAGGCACCCCGATTGCTTCTAATTTTTTGGCGAGGGCTCCCCCTGTATGTCCCATACCAACAATCCCTACTTTATAGTCAGTTAACTCCCTGTGCATTAAACTACACCAGGTCAGCATCGAGGTAAGTGCATACTCCGCTACGGCGTTTGCATTACATCCGGGAGAATGATTGAATCGGATTCCTAGGTCATTTAGGTATTCTTTGTCAATATGATCGGTACCTGAAGAAGCTGAACCAATGAATTTGAGTTTTTTCGGGAGAATAGGGACAGTTTTGGGATTCACTTTAGTCACGGTTCTTAATATCCAAGCATCAAAACCGTCTAGCCTAGGCAGGTGTTTAGAGCTGTCATAGTAAACCAGTTCAACATGCGGTGGGACAAGTTGTTTTAAATGGTGGATATGTTGATCAGCTAATATTCTCACGTTAAGGCTTATGATTCTTTATTCCTTCTGCTTATTTCTAACTCTATTACTAATTCAAGTTCCTTCCGGCTCTTTTTAGTTTTGGTGCATTTCGTAATATATAAAGGTACATTTTCTGTGTAGATATAACTACTCTTGCATCATATTAACAGTAGAAAATGACCAAGTAAAAACTCCTTTTTAATAAAGTAGAATTAATGGATAAGCTTAGCTACTTTAAGTATCAAGAACTAAGTTACAAACCTTTATGGATTACCAAATTCCAGATTTAATTAGAAAAAAAAGAGACAATAACATATTGTCAGACAGTGAGATAAATTATTTAGTTCAGCAATACTCTAAGGGTTCAATGCCTGATTACCAGATGAGTGCTTTTTTGATGGCTGCATATTTAAATGGTCTCAATGATCAAGAATCCACTTCACTTACACATGCAATGCTAAGCTCTGGTAGTATATTGGATTTGACACATATTCCGGGTGTTAAAGTGGATAAACATTCTACTGGGGGTGTAGGGGATAAATTATCCCTTATCATTGCGCCTATTGTAGCTAGCTTAGGGGTCAGTGTTCCAATGGTATCGGGCAGGGGCTTAGGGCACACTGGAGGAACCTTAGATAAGCTAGAGTCTATACCTGGTTTTACTGTTGATCTTTCTCTAGAAAGGTATGTTAAAATAGTAAAAAAGCACGGCCTTGTCCTTATGGGTCAAACCATTGAAATGGCTCCAGCAGATAAGAAAATGTATGCTTTGCGTGATGTAACGGCTACTGTCGAATCTGTTCCATTGATCGCTGGTAGCATCATGAGTAAAAAATTAGCAGAGGGAATAGATGCTTTGGTTTTGGATGTGAAATATGGCTCAGGGGCATTTATGAAAACACAAACCCATGCTATTGAACTTGCACAAATATTGGTGGATATAGGGCAGAGCTTTAACAAACCTACCATTGCTTTTATCACAAGTATGGAGACTCCAACTGGGTCAGCTATTGGGAATTGGTTAGAAGTGCTAGAATCTATTGACGTACTAAAAGGAAATGGACCTTCAGACACCATATACCAAAGTACTCTTCTATCGGGGGCTATGTTATATCTTGCTGGGACGGTTGCATCGATTGAAGCAGGCATAAAAGAGGCAAAAAATGCTATTTCATCCGGAAAAGCATTTCAAAAGTTCAGAGATATAGTTCAGGCACAAGGTGGTGATTTGAACTATATAGATAATCCAAACTCTAGAGGAATACCCAAACATTGTTATACTATAACGAGTAGAAACCAAGGTTATATAACAAGTTTAGACGCCTATCAGTTGGGTACTTTAAGTGTACGATTGGGTGCAGGTAGGCTACAAAAAGAACATAATATAGATCCATTAGCGGGTATTATACTAGAAAAAAAGATTGGAGAATACGTTCAAAAAGGTGAAACTTTAATGACATTACATACGAATAAAGACTTGGATATTGGCGAACTTGAACGCTGTGCGTTTTCTTCAATAGAATGGGGAACTTTCCAGGCAGAACCGCAACCACTGATTTCTCATATATTAGATAAAAACGGTCTAAGAGTGTATTCTTGACTGAGTTTATCCATAATTTTAAATACATTATAACAAGTACTAAAAGGCATAACCAATTAACTAAATACTCTAAAACTTATGTTTCAACGTTTTATTCGTGCAATCAAATCTCTGTTCGGGGGCGTAGTAAGCTCTATGGAAAATCCAAAATTGATTCTAGAGCAAAATATTCGTGAACTAAATGACCAGATTCCTCAAATGAATGAGAATATAGCTACGGTCAAAGCAAATTTAATCATGCTTAAAAAAGAAGCTAACAGGGGAAATCAAAGAGTGCAAGATCTTACTAGAAAAATTAAAACAGCCATTCAAGCTAACCGGGATGATATAGCTGAAGGGTATGCTTTACAATTAGAAAAGGCACAGGAAGACCTTATCTCAACCAAGAATCAGTTGGAATTCGCTGAAAAAGCTTACGAAAAAGCCTTGAAGGTGAAAGAGGTATTCATGCGTGAAAAAGACCGTAAAATTGAAGAAGCAAAAGAAGTCCTCAGAGCAAGTGAGCGTTCGGAATGGCAGGCGAAAATAGCTGATACTTTGGAGCAGTTTGAGGTGGGGGGAATAGACCAGACACATGACGAGATGATCAATCGCCTCAACGAAGAATCAGCCAAAAATGAAGCGAGAATGGAAGTTGCCCTTGAGAGTCTTGATACTCAAACAATGGAAATAGAAGCAAATGCTGAAAAATTACGGGCGCATGAGTTGGTAGAGCAGTTTAAATTAGAAATGAATTCTGAAGGTGTAAAGACAAAAAAAAGTTTAGCCAGTGGAACAGCTGATCAGGATAAATTAACCCAGCAGACTAGTCTTAGTAGTGAATCTTCGGAGGAAGAGAGTAGTGACTCAACCCAGCAAGTAACGACAACAAAAAAATCTATTGGTTCAAAAAATTAGTTTATTTGTCTAAGGAAATGAAATATAACGAGTTCGAAGCGTTAAAAAACGTTTGGAAACAGCATTATGCTGAAATTAAAGCTCTTAAAACTGAGCACAAAAATGCGGTTCGAAGTACTAAAATAACACGTGCACTTCAAAGTGTAGAAGCCTCTTTATCACGTTTAAGACTGACATTCGACGAAATTAATTCGCAAGCTTTGTCAAATTCTTCTATAGCTGATTCAAATACAGATAAAGTTAGTGAAAACCAGAAAGATAGTACCATTAGGAATTTGAAGGCAAAAGAGAGCCTTGAAATTATTAAAAACGAAATGGGACTGATCAGCGAGGAAATAAACAAAAGAGCGAGAGCTAGAAATACAATTAAAACAATAGGTAGGCAGTAGGAAAAAATGTATACTGAAGGCTCAATTAATTTTGCTCGGGAAGTTTTTAAGCATCCTTACAATTTAATCGCACTTGTAGTAGGGGGAGCTAGTTCGGTAGCACTAAGCACCAGTTTCCCAGATCTTGGAATAGCTCTATTGTCTGGGCTTATGGGGGCTGAACTTATGTATTTAGGGATTGTCACAAAATTACCTGAAGTACGAAGAAAAATTGAGCTCAAAAAAATACAAGAGCGTTATTATACTAATAACAATAAGGCCATTTTCCAATCACTGGATCAAGTCTCTCAAAAGCGTTTTTTAGTATCAAAACATCTGACTAAGCTTATTGCTGAAAATTTTGATAAACTTCCTTATACCTCGCAGGGATTACTAAATACTATATTAAAAAAGTTAGATACTTTATTGACCAATCATTTAAATCTTTTAGATCTTATTCGACGGTACACGGTCTTCTTGAATGTACAAGTAGAGAAGCAAATTGAGTCAGAATTAGTACAATTAATCAATCATATCAAAACGATGGACCCTGGAAAACTTAAAGATTCAAAAACCAGACGCATTACTATTTTGCAGAAGCGGCTTCAAAAATTCTCCGCGATCGAAGAAAAATTTGCTATGTGTGAGACTCATTTAGAAACAATTGAAGACGCTATTCGATACATATATGAGCATTCAATGACCATGAATAAACCCGAAGAAATTGGATTTCAGTTGGACAACTTATTAACGAATGTGGATGAAACAGCAGAATTACTAGATGCAATGGATTTAGAGACATATGAGGGCCAACCTCAAGAATATTATTCAGAAGATCAACTTGATGAGTTACTTACACAAATTCAAGAAAAAAAAACCAGAATAAATGAAGCTGGATTCAATAAAAAAACATCCTAAAATATGGATTTTTCATATCATACTACTTTAAACAAAGAGCCGGGCATTAGTGGTACTTCTGAATCAACTAGTTTAGCAAACTCAAATAGCTCAACCAAGAAGGAAATGAGGCAATAACATGCAAGAATTATTTGAGCATCTTATTTGGGAAGTAGAGGGGAATATAGCACTTCTAACAATTAATAGACCAGAGGTTTTAAATGCACTAAACGCTGATGTACTCAAAGAGTTAGATTTATGGTCGACCAAAATTCGTTCAGAATTGGAGCAGTCAAATAACCCAATACGCTGCATTATATTACAGGGGTCAGGGGCTAAGGCGTTTGTAGCGGGCGCTGATATTAAAGAATTTAAAGGAAAAGTAAAGATAGAGGCACAGAGTATATCTAGTAGAGGGCAGCGTATTTTTAAACAGATAGAACAGCTGCCTGTACCTACTGTGGCCCTTATCGAAGGTTATGCATTGGGAGGCGGTGCTGAATTAGCAATTGCTTGCGACTTCAGACTAGCGGCACCAAATGCCATCATAGGGTTTCCAGAGGTGAAGTTGGGCTTGATTCCTGGCTTTGGTGGAACCGTTCGTCTGCCGCAATTAATTGGTTATGCCAAAGCAATGGAATGGATGACTACAGCTAAAACAGTTTCTGCATATCAAGGGATAGATGTAGGGATATTTAATGCTATATTAGACAACGAAAACGAAGACATATTGGATCAAGCGAAAAAATGGATTGCCCCATTATGTTCTATGGCACCTTTAGCCGTAAAAAGTATTATTTTTGCCATGAAGTCTCAACAAAGCTTGTATACACCGGAATTATTTGAGAAAGAAGTCGAGCTGTTCGCTAAGCTTTTCGAAACTTATGACTTCGAGGAAGGTGTTAATGCCTTCATAGAAAAAAGAAAGCCTGGGTTTCAGAATAAATGAGAATCAATAATTAATTAATGAACGACGAACCACCATCGAGTAGATTACCTATAAACAACACATCTAAGAGGGCCACAAAATGAATGAGTGGCTTCTAATCCTTGGAACTTTGATATTGAGCGGTTTTTTTTCGGGTTCTGAAATCGCCTTTGTTTCCGCTAACAAGCTCAAACTAGAAGTAGTATCGCGACGAACTAATTTGGTGGCAAAAGCCGTTGATTTTTTTAAAAATCGGCCAGAAACTTTTCTAACTACAACATTGGTAGGTAATAATATTGTCAATGTGGTCTATGCTACTTTGATGGCTATATTTTTAGCAGAACCAATTACTCAGATATATCTCGATTACATTGGGGAACTTCCAAGTGAACTCATGGTTCTGAGCTTACAGACGGTTCTAGCCTCTATTTTAGTCATGATTTTTGGTGAAATCTTACCAAAAGCCATATTTAGAGCACAGGCAGATTATCTTATACACTTTATAGCTTTACCACTTCGAATATTGCATGTTGCGTTGCGGCCATTAATCATTATTGCAGATGGAGCTTCACGCCAAATAATATCCTTAATTTCTAATGAATCACAGAGTACCTCATTAATTTATAGGCGTCAAGATGTCGAACGGATTGTCCAAGAACTTCGGGATAGTGGAGGAAATGGTGAATTGGATCAGGATGATTCAGAGATATTGCATAATGTACTCGAGTTGTCTAATAAACGAGTAAAAGAGAGTATGGTTCCAAGAATTGAAATAGAAGCCGTAGAAAAAAGGACCTCAATCATGGAGGTGAGTCAGCTATTTATAAGTTCGGGTCACTCAAAGCTACCCGTATATAAAGAATCTATTGATGATGTAATTGGGGTTGTCTATGCCTATGATTTATTTAACAACCCAAAAACCATACAAGAAATATTACGTCCGATTAAACTAGTACCCTATACGAAGAGGTCAAAAAATTTATTGGCAGAATTTAGACAGGAAAACTTATCAGTAGCTATAGTACTTGATGAATATGGTGGAACTGCTGGGATGGTCACCATAGAAGATGTGCTAGAAGAACTAGTTGGAGATATTCAGGATGAACATGATGTGGAAGATGAAATTATGAAACGCATTGCTGAGCATACATACATTGTTAGTGGAAATGTGGAGATAGAAGAACTCAATCAAAAATTTGAAGAAGTAAATATTCCTGAGGAACCAAATGAGTACGACACTCTTGCGGGATATATAATCAATCATTTAGGTCGTATTCCACGAGTGAATGAAGAGTTTATTATCGAGGATTTTAGATTCATTATTAGTAAAGCAACACAAAGTAGAATTGAGACGGTAAAAATGGTTGTTATTGACCGAGATTGAAATCAGTTCATGATGTTATGTTTCGGATTTATCTATAGGTATTATAGCTCATGATTACACACTATCCAATATGGTCACAAGAATGTGCAAAAAAGTATTTAAGTAGAACCTTAAATACCTTCCTCCTTCATGGCAATGTCCATGATTTGGTTTCCATTTCATCTGACGAATCAGTATTTGAATTTATGCGTTTACATGAATTCTTAGCTGACGAATTCTTTGGTGCACGAGATATCGTTCTTTTTTATAACCGTGCTTCTGGGGTGTATTTTAGAGATAAAGGATCGAGAGAAGATTTTGAACAAGCACTAAAAGCATGCGATTCACTATTAGGCACGAACCACGCTACATTGTTGCCCAAAGATCCTGTTCGTATCTTTTCCATACTAGAGTCGTACTTTAGGTTGCGATTGGGTCAAAATAAAAGTGTGGCCCTCATCACAGAGTATGCAGAAACTATCGTTCCTATGAATGATTCGGGATCCAAGGGGATAGAGGACAGGAATACCTTAGTGTATTTGACTCGTTGGGCTCAAGACCCTGTTCTATTAGAAAGCGACTTTACCCATATTATTATTACAGAGAACTTAAATGACCTCGCTCGGACTTTAATTCAGCATCCTTATACTTCTGAAATTTCCATACCCCATCCGGATGTAAAGGAAAGGCGTAAGTATTTGGAAACAAAAATACCTGAAGCCGAGTACGCAAAGATTTTTGAGTTGCCCATTCACGTTTTGGCTCAACAAACAGCAGGCTTAACTATTCTTCAATTGCAATCACTTTATTTCAATGCAAAAGAAAATCACGAGCTACTGAACCATGAAACGATTACTCAAATAAAGAAGGAACTTATTGAATCCGAAGCCTATGGGTTGTTGGAATTTGTTGAGTCTGCATTTTCTTTGAAGGATGTAGCCGGACACCGTTTAGTGAAAGAGCACTTACAACTAACCGTAAAAGCATTAAAGAAGGGTCACCCTGAAGTACTTCCTATGGGCTATCTAATATGTGGACCTGTGGGAACCGGTAAGACTTTTTTAGTACAGTGCTTTGCCAAAGATGTGGGTATTCCAATGGTAAAATTAAAAAATTTCCGAAGTCAATGGCAGGGTGTTACCGAAGGGAACCTTGAAAAAATCTTACATCTACTTGAGGCGATGGCACCGGTAGCGGTAATGATTGACGAAGCAGACGCTTACTTAGGAGATCGCTCAGCATCTGGAGACAGTGGTGTATCAAGTAGGGTGTTTTCTCAAATTGCCAGTTTTATGAGTAACACCGAGCATAGAGGGCAAATTATTTGGTTTTTAATGACAGCCCGACCCGATTTAATGGCCATAGATTTGAAAAGGCAGGGTAGAGCCGAAGAACATCTTGCCTTATTTCCACCTCAAAATAGGGACGAAAAAGAGGAGCTTTTTAAGGCAATGCTTAAAAAAACTAAAATTAAGTTAGATAAAGATATGATACCTGAAATTCTATTATCAGATTTGTACTATTTATCTGGTGCTGATATGGAAGCGGTATTAACCCGAGCTAAATTTGAAGCAGTTGCTCATGGTAAAGACGTGGTAAATTTGGACTTACTTGAACAGGTTATTTTAAACTTTATTCCACCAACCTACCCAGAGGAGGTCGAATTGCAAACTTTATTAGCTGTCTTAGAATGTACCTCTAAGAAATTACTACCAAATGAATATTTACAAATGGATCGTCAAGAATTGCTTTCGCGAATCGAAGAATTACGTTTTAGAATAGCTTAATTATTAGCGGTATTAGATTTTGATTCGAACCTGGATTCATTAAACATTAATACGCTCAAAATACCTGTAAAACTGAATGAACCTAAGAAAACCATTCGGTCAATTAGAAAAGCCAAGGGTAGCCTTCCTGAAAAAAAAGCAATAGTATCCATTAACAGAATACTACCGATAAGGTAGGAAAGTATGCGCACCCTGTGTACTGGTGTTATGACCACTGCGGTATATCCCAAGAGTAAACCGGATATACAATACGCAATGTATTCTGTATTGGTTGCGCTAAGGGTTTCTTTCAAACCTACTGATATTAAGAGATTGTTAAGCCCAATTGGTACTATATAAGCACCAATGAATCCAACAAAAAAAGATAAACCACGACGACTTTTTACCGGCGTTTTGAATGTATTATTCATGAGTCGTTTTATGTATAAAATTCTTTGTAGGGCAATAAAAAAAGAGTTAATAAATATTATGCTCTTTTAACAGTTAGCAATGTAAAATTTTTTTACTCTACTGTAAAAGTTCCCTGCATCAAGGCATAATGACCTGGAAAGCTGCAAATGAATGAGTAAGTGCCTGGTGCCGGTGCCTCAAACTCAATAGTAGTTTTTTCTCCACCACCCAATAAAATAGTATTGACTATTACTTCAGGAGCATCTACAGGCACATATTCATTATCTTTGGCTTTCATTGCTGACATAGCAAAAGAAGCTAAATCAGTATTGGGTCGCAGCAAAACCCAGTTATGACCCATCGCAGCTTTTGGTAATTTACCCATATGCTTAAGAGTTAATGCGACTGTCTGTCCTTGTTCCACGTTGATCTCAGAAAGATTAAAGCGCATTTGATCGTTACTTTCGATTACAATTTCAATTTTATCGTTTGAATTCTCCATTTCAATGGTGGCAGGTATGCTGGGATTAAATGCATTAATGAATATGCAGATTAAACTGATTAAAGCACTAATTTGTGTTGTCATGATGTGTAATTTTGATGAATGATGATTCAAGTAAAAATTGAGTAAGTGGTGTGCACACATCTGTTAGTTAATCTAGATATTTCCAGAAATATACAATGCGTGGGTTATTATTCACTAATTCTTACAATCGATATTAGTATTTTAACATGATAGGGTCTAATTATGAACTTTATATGAAGAATTAATAAAAATTCCCTCTATTTTTAAATAGCTATCCACCGGTTCACACTATAGATTCTGAAAAGGAAAAATTTGTACTATATTCTGCTGTCATAGCTATGATTAATTTCAATACTTTTGCATGTCTAATGCACTTCACAATTATACCTCATAAATAGCCACTATATTTCAGAGGATTAATAAATGAACGAAAAACTTCACTCCATACGAAATAAACTAGATGACATTGACAAAAGTATCATTAAAGCATTAGCCCAACGTCAACAAGTTGTCAAAGAAGTTGCAGCACTAAAAATTGCTGATAATAGTGGCATTAGAGATTTAGAAAGGGAAGAAAAATTACTCAATAAAATTCGTGATTTTGCAAATGAAGTAGGCTTAGACCGATATTATGCTGAGCATTTGTTTAGAGAAATCATTACTAACTCAGTGCGTTACCAAACACATTCGTTAGTGGATCTTCAAAATAAAAATGGCCAGGGTCATATAAAAGTTAGCTATCAAGGTACGGATGGAGCATATAGCCATCTTGCGGCTATGCGGCATTTTGAGGAGAGACATAGAAGTATCGACTACTATGGGTACGACACCTTTAAAGAAGCCGCTCAAGCATTAAAAGACGAACAGGTAGATTATGCCATATTACCTATTGAAAATACTACAGCGGGCTCTATAAATGATATTTATGATATTTTGGGAGTATCTGATTTGCATATTATAGGAGAAGAAATTATCAAAATTATTCATTGTTTATTGGCAGTTGAGCCAGTTGATGTCAGCAAAATAAGACGTATCTTCTCCCACCCTAAAGCTATAGAACAATGCACACATTTTTTATCTCGCCTTCCTAGATGTGCCGTAGAATCCTATCTAGATACGGCTATTTCAGCTAAACGGGTTCTTGAGGACGGAAATCTATCCCAAGCAGCCATTGCTGGTGCACATGCCGCAGAACTATATGGTCTTCATGTTATTGAACATGATATTGCCAATCAACAAGAAAATTATACCCGATTTGTGGTAGTATCTCGTAAAGCTATTGAAGTAGATTCACAACTTCCTTCAAAAACATCTCTTATGATGGTAACATCGCATCAAGAGGGATCCTTGGTTGAATGTCTAAATATCTTCCATAGACATGGGATTAATGTGTGTAAGTTAGAATCTCGACCTCGAATAAATGAACCTTTTCGGTATTCATTCTATGTAGATATTGAAGCTAATATGTTTGATAGCCATGCCTCTGTTGCAATAGATGAATTAAGAGATGAGGCAGAGGAAGTCAAAATATTTGGTAGTTATCCAAAGCAATTAAATAGCGATCAACGCTAGAAAAAACTAATAGCAAAAAATGAAACATTCTTGGCAATGAATGATAAACCTTAATAGATTAAATTTACTGCGTTTCGGGATTAAAGCGTTTACGTCCGTGCTTAAATTCAATTTCTACAAAGGATTCTGATTTTAGAGCCTCTAAATGACGAATCCATTGTCCATCTTGCCATACACGAGCATATCCTTTGTCCAAGGCTTCACTAGGATTCATTCGTTCTAAACGGTGCTCAAGCTTTGTGAAGTTCGTCCTATTTTGCTGTATTAGTTGGCTCAAGTCATGTTCAATGGACTGTCGGTTATTCCGAACCCTCATAGCAGAAATATGCAAACGTTCTTGTACCTTCTTAAGGGCATATGACTTGGTTAGATAGTCAACTCTTTGCTTGGCTTGAGTACATAGTTGCTCTAGGCGACGATGAATTCTTTCAGCATATTCATCTAAGTCGGCTAATATATCGTCTCGACTTGGTGTAGCTAGTACAGCAGCTTGAGTCGGTGTTGCCGCGCGTTGATCCGCAACAAAATCCGATATGCTGAAATCAATCTCGTGGCCAATCCCACTGATTACCGGAATAGGGCAAGAATATATAGCGCGGGCTACGGATTCCTCGTTAAATGGCCATAGATCTTCAATTGATCCCCCCCCCCTAGTCACAATGATGACTTGAATATCCTTGGATTTCCCCAAAAAATCCAAGGCCTGACAAATTTCTTCTGCAGCTCTTGAGCCTTGTACGCTAGCGTGGTAAAGAGAAATTTCGGCCAATGGCCACCGGTTAGAAAGGGTGGATAAAATATCTTGAAAGGCAGCGGTAGTACGAGAACTCACGACCCCAATTTTGGTAGGAATACGGGGGAGTGGTTTTTTATGGCTTGCATCAAACAGTCCTTCAGAGTTTAATTTTTTCTTGAGTCGTTCAAATTCCATTTGCAGATTCCCAACGCCAACTGCTTCTATTTCTTCAATGATAAATTGATATTTCCCTTGAGGTTTATATACCTGAATAGACCCTCTTAGAATCACTTCTTTTCCATCGATAAAGAGCGAGTCATACCGCTGAGCCTGAGTTCTCCACATAACACAAGGTAGCTGGGCGTCAGAATCCTTGATTATACAGTAAATATGGCCATTTGAGCTCTTTTTAACATTACTTAATTCACCGATTACATTAATGTTTGTAAAGTATTGTTCTAAATGTACTTTAATGCGTTGGGTGAGTTCGCTAACCTTTGGGATATTCTGCTTCGATTTTTTAAATAAATCCATTATGAAAGATAGCAAATCTTAGATGTTTCTACATCCTTTGCTTTGTTCTATGTATATTTACTTTATAGAATTAATGCTCACTTATCCTTACAATTACACAAAGCCTGATTAGGTACGAACATGCTACTAAAAAATCTTCGAATTGTAACGTCCAATACCTTAACAGACCAAGTTAAAAACATTCGAATTACCGATGGACATATAGTTGAAATAGGCTCAGAATTGACCGTTCATGAAAGTGAAGATGTGCATGATTTCAAAGGGGCTTATGTGTCTCCTGGATGGATGGATATGCATGTACATTTGCGTGAGCCAGGCTACGAGCATAAAGAAACCATAAAGCAAGGTTGTGCTGCTGCTGCTTTTGGTGGATTTACAGCTGTCGCTTGTATGCCAAATACAAATCCACCCATACATACCAGAGACGTGGTCGAGTACATCATCTCCAAAGCCAAAGAAACTCCTGTTGATGTACATCCCATAGGCTGCGTAACCAAAGATCGAAAAGGTGAGAGTATATCTGAAATGGCTGATATGAAAAAAGGTGGGGCCGTAGCATTCAGTGACGATGGAGACCCTGTGTATGATGGGCAGGTTATGCGAATAGCTTTAGAGTATTCCTCAATGTTGGATGCACCAGTTATCAATCACGAAGAAGATCTTAGCCTATCTAGACCTGGACATATGAATGAAGGGGCTGTTTCCACTAGATTAGGAGTAGATGGTACTCCAGGCATAGCGGAAGAAGTTATGATAGCTCGCGATATTTTACTTGCCGAGTACACTGGAGGACATGTCCATGTGGCTCACATCAGCACGGCGGAAGGAGTTGATTTAGTTCGAAAAGCCAAAGCAAAAGGGATTCGAATTACCACCGAAGTATGTCCTCATCATTTCCATTTGACCGATGAAGAAGTGGAAAGAACTAACTTTAGCACCAATGTAAAAATGCATCCACCGTTGCGCACAAAGCAAGACGTGAATGCAATGATAGTGGGATTGAAGGATGGTACGATCGACGTTATTTGTACCGATCATGCTCCTCATGCTATTGAAGAAAAAGAAGTGGAATTTAATTATGCTCCTAATGGTATAATTGGGCTTGAAACAGCATGGGCAGTTACCAATGAGCAACTTTTAGCACCAGGACATTTGGATTTGAGATCTATCGTAAATAAGCTGTGTGATCAACCTAGAAAGATTCTACGCTTACAAGTCCCTGAAATTGAGCCTGGATGTAAAGCCAATTTAACTATCTTCAATACCGATGAGCAGTGGGTTTTTGACGATAAAAATGTTCGCTCAAAATCTCATAATTCACCTTATTTAAATAGGAAGATGACTGGTCGTGCGATGGCTATTGTCAACAAAGGACTATTGCACATTAATACCCTAAATTGAGCTGGATACACGTGAAACTACCTATTAATATGCCCAAACAATCCACTGCACTGCTTGTTCTCCTGATTATGTTCACCATCAAAAGCAGCCATTCAAACCCACGTGCTCAAAGTGTATCAACCAGTTATAGCTTGGTGACCTATAATGTTGAAAATTTGTTTGATGCAGATGGTGTGGCTGTTTATTCTGACTATCTACCAACCGATAGGCAAGGAAATTCTCAATATTCACCTGCGGACATATTTACAAAAATCAGTCATATTATTGAGGTGCTAAAGGCATATGAAAACGGTGTTGGACCTGATATTGTGACCTTAGTGGAACTGGAAAGTGATCATACACCAGGTGACCATAGATTTGTGGACCATGCTGATTTTTTAGGACAATATGCTCACACAACCCTCCAGCGTATGCTCAATGAAGATTTTGACGAAAAAGTAGCGCAACTATCCTCTGAATGGCTTTTACTTAAAGGAATGCAGGATGCTCTATTAGGGCCTTATGAGTTGGAAGTAGGTGAGCCAAGCCTTCGGGCTTCCGGGAATCCAGAAAGTGTGCAGAAAAATGTAGTCTATTCTAAATATCCGATTTTACGCGAAAAAACCCTTATACACTCAACCGAACGTGCACGCCCAATTTTGGAAGTTTGGATTGATCTGGACGGAGACGAGCTGGGAGTTTTTGTCAACCATTGGAAATCGGGCGCAAGTAGCGAAGAAATGGAGAAGATACGAGTTGGAAATGCGAAGGTACTAGAGGCAAGAGTAACCGAACTTTTTGAAGAAGATCCTATGGTCGATTTGGTACTTGCAGGTGATTTTAATGCTGACTATAATCAAAAATATAGATATGGATTCGCTGAGACTGCTTTGCAGGATATCATGAGGGTACAGGGTGATGAAGCTTCTGTGGTCAATGCTGCTCGACAAATGTTACCACAGTGGTATAATCTTTGGTACGAATGGCCTATAGATAAGCGTGGATCAGATACCTATCGCGGATATTGGGGGACTTTAATGCAACTCATTATTTCCAATGGAATGTATGATAACAAGGGGCTTTCCTATGTAAATCAAAGCTTTAAGGTTGATGATTTTGGATTTAATACCTACTCAGTCTCGGGCATGCCTAAGCGGTGGTCTTCGTTTGGTACGGGCAGTGGATATTCAGACCATCTACCCTTATCTATGCTTATAACCAAAGCTCAAGAGGCCTTTGAAGGTCCATATAGTTCAGAAGACGACCAACTATGGCAACCCATTGCTGTGGAGTATATGAAACCCGAAGAGTTGCTGGATTCTCAAGCGTTTGAGACCGGGGAGGCTTTCCGTAACATGAGCTATTACGATCAGTATTATAAGCTTGAAGGCCAATTAAGAGTGGACGGGAAAATCGGAGTTATGGGAATTGAAATAGACGTATATGCTCCGGCTTTTAATATTAGTGATTTTGCTAAGGAGCTCATCGATCAAAACACTGGTGAATCAGCGAATAAACTAGATAGCATCCCAGTAGAGTTTATTGGAAGGTGGTCTCAATATAGAGGCAATTGGCAATTTGTGATCGAATCGAAGGACTTTGTTCAGCCACTCTTAGAAATGTAATATTTATACCCATGATTTTAGCTATTGAAAGTAGTTCTTCGGTATGCTCTGTTAGCTTGCAAACCGAATCAGGGTACATTATTGATCGATGGACCGACGGACGAGCCGAACATTCAAAAAAATTGGTGTCATTCATTGGTGAACTCTTAGAAGAGGCCTCTGGATCGGTTGAGCAAGGGATGAGATCGCTGCAAAAAGTAATTATCAGTAATGGTCCTGGCTCGTATACCGGTCTTAGAATTGCAGGGAGTGCGCTTAGAGGAATACTTTTTAACCGAAAAGTGAAGCTTTGGGCAGCCTCCACCTTAGCCGGTATTGCCTGTGCGATTTTTAAAGAACAAGAAGAGTGGGCGATTTCAGGCCCTTCAGCCTTACTGAGTGCTGCAGATTCAATTAACCTGGCAGATCCAGCGTTCCTTCGACCTACCTTTGTAGGAGCTCAATTAACAGAAGCAGTCATTCATGTAGTTATTGATGCGCGGGGGGGGTTCAGTTATTACCAACCTTTCGCTTTGGAACAATTTGGGCTACAGATATTAGCTGAGCCAAAAAGAGTGGCAAACTCAACGATCGTCTCCGCATTACACTCTAATGATAAATCTTTCTTAGTGGGGGCAAGCTGGGCTAATTTTATTCAGAGTAAATCCACTCCAATACAAGTAGGAAATCAAGAGCTAAAGCAGTTCTTTCATGCTAGAAACCTTCTTAAGCTACTACTTTTACCCTCAAAAATAGGTCTAGAAGCTGTAATGATCGATAGGCTAGAACCTTATTATCTAAGTAATAACCAGGTCAACAATTCTAATATACCCACCTCTTCGGATTCATAGCTGTCCATGCTAGGTTGGATAGTATCATCAGCATGCTTTTAATTCCCTATTGACACCAATATTCCCTATTATGTCCATTTAAATTATACAGAAGACAATGGCTTGGTTTAAACGCAAAGACAACAACATTCAAACGGCCACCCCAAAAGCAATGCCGGAAGGTGTTTGGATAAAAGTTCCATCTACGGGTGAGATGATCCATAAAAGAGAACTTGAGCAGCATTTATATGTAGACCCTGTAAGTAACTATCATTTTAAAATCGGGTCAGAAGAGTATTTCGATATCCTATTTGAAGGTAGATACACCGAATTAGGAGCAGATATACTACCAATGGATCCATTGTGTTTTACTGATCGTAAGAAATACAAAGACCGACTTGAGCAAAATCAGAATAAAACAGGACTCTCAGATGCTATTCGAATCGGGACAGGAGCTATGAATGGCATCTCCATTATTGTTGGCTGTATGGATTTTAGTTTTATTGGGGGGAGTATGGGGTCTGTGGTAGGTGAGCGTTTAGGTATTGCTATTGATTATGCCCGTGAGAAAAGGATACCCCTTATCATTATTTCCCAAACTGGGGGTGCTAGAATGATGGAAAGTGTACTAAGTTTAATGCAAATGGCTAAAACATCAGCTAAGTTAGCAAAATTATCGGAAGCAGGAGTCCCTTACGTGTCTTATATGACCAATCCAACAACGGGTGGAGTCACTGCTAGTTATGCTATGCTAGGAGATTTTAATATTGCTGAACCTGGAGCGTTAATCGGTTTTGCAGGTCCACGTGTAATACGTCAAACCATTGGTCGCGATTTACCTGATGGATTCCAGACTTCAGAATACTTACTAGATCATGGATTTCTAGATTTCATTATATCTCGAAAGGATATGAAAAATAAACTTACCGAGCTCTTTCAGCTTCTAGGGTTTAAGGCTTCTTAATTGCTCAACTTTCTTAGTAGCTAGGCATTCCGACCAATAGCTTCAATAACAGGCTCAGATCGTACTATTTAACTCTACCATGAGATTCGCAGATTACGCTAAAATATATGTTACCGCTGGAAAAGGTGGAGATGGCTCTGCTCACTTCAGACGTGAAAAGTATGTACCTAAAGGTGGCCCTGA
>CETK01386700.1_pt1 | contig 17024 bp, 13 predicted proteins | sample 361431 | NCBI WGS metagenome assembly CETK01 (sample SAMEA2622452, study PRJEB7988) | marine metagenome | biome: marine biome (ENVO:00000447); feature: surface water layer (ENVO:00002042); material: "saline water (ENVO:00002010), including plankton (ENVO:xxxxxxxx)" | depth 5 m | reverse complement strand
GAAAATGATGAAAAACTTAGGTATCAAAAAGATTTTTACATAAAATTTCGAGAAAGGTTGTTGAGTTCAAAACTAGCCTCAAGTGATATCTATAACGGTTTATTAGGGCAGGCTACGGTTAGAGAGGTTTATTTCACAATGGCATCAGATATGAATAACCAATATCACCCATTCATGGTTATTGCCTCTTATAATATTTCTGAAGGCCCAAATTTTTTAATTGATGTTCCAAGACCTCCTGGTGATGGAACAACAAATTCATATGAAACACAATCAATTACACGTAATGCCACCCTCGCTACACATCTTATTAAAATTCCTCTAAAAGACTATGGACTAGTTAGTCATTTTTCCGAAAATGATTTTACAGAACTAGGTACTTTAGCAAGTGATGTAGGTTTATCCATTACTGAAAGTGATGAATACAGTTATGCAAGTTTACGAGATATGGGAATAGCAGTAGACGGAGTTAAAGTATATCCAAGCCTCAATAATACCCTCAATTTTGCTTCTGCTGCCTCTGAAATTTCTATAACTGGTATACACGTTGGAAGAGGCATGGATTTACACTATCATGCCGACGGACATGCATTTAATGGGAATGGACTAAATCTATATAATTCAGTTGATTATATTGGAAAAAGTCACCCACCAATGATTGCAATATCTTATGATGGAATACTATTATTTGGGAGACATGAAAATGAAAATTTAGAAGGATTTAATGAATCCTTAGATTCATTTGGTGGACATAGGCATGGCGATTACCCTTATCATTATCATGCTTTTAGTCAAGAGAAAGACATTATTGATATACGCACGAATGAAATAACAGGATCGTTCATTCATCACCATCTATTTGTTGGAGCATTTAAGGGAAACATAAATGATATTCCGGGTTTGTTAGAGACAAATACTTCTCAAGTCAAAAACTCAGAACTAGCCAAATATGTCGGTGCAAAAAATACTTTTACACCAATACCTATAAATAATGACTTTGAATTTGAAATTAGTAAACAAATTTTATTACAAAACTACCCTAACCCATTCAATCCAATCACTCAGATTCAGTATGTCCTTCCAGAGGCTACTCAAGTATCCCTTAATGTATTTAACAGCATAGGACAAAAGATAATAGACTTAGTAAGTGAGCAGCAGTCAGCTGGTTATCACACTGCCACTTTTGATGCCTCTGGATTGGCGAGTGGTGTTTACTTGTACAAGCTAACAACTCCATCTTTTACTGAAACTAAAAAGATGCTTCTCATCAAATAGATTTAAATATGAAATATTTAATCCCTGTTGTGTTACTGATGGCTACAGTTAATGTAAACGGCCAAGATTCAACTCAGGCAGGTGTTTACTTGTCATTTAGCCTTCAAGGAACTGCATGGACATTGGATGATTAGGACTATGATGCTGAGTCTGGATCGGGTATCAAATTAGAGATAGGTTATAATATTAATTCTAGACTAGGTTTCTTTATTGGTTTTGATGGGTCTGAAATAAATGCAGATATTGGTGAAAATTATGCTTTAGGGCATTTTGATTTAGGAGTTACTGGTAGATTAGGTAAGAAAGATTCTAAGATGAAGCCATTTGGAAAATTATCCTTTCTTGGATTTTCAGTGTTACAAGATAATCCAGGCGGAGATATTGAGTTTTTAGGCTCAGGTATAGGTATTGGTTTAGGATCCGACTTTTTTATTTCAGATCAACTAGCAATTAATCTTGGATATACGATTGGAGCTATAACAATAGATGAAGTATCAATAGGAAATTTTACAGAGAATGTTGAAGAGAACGCCTCTAGTGGACGATTTAATTTAGGGTTGATATATTATTTTTGATTCGTAGCATAGATCTTCGATATAATTTTAGATCTATACTTTTACAAGTAATGCCATCATCAACAATCTTTCTTGTTTGATTTCTTTTTCATTATCTGACTCTGTGCACTATATCTATGACGGAGCGAGCGAATTTATTACGGTTTATTGTATTATAATCGTAATTTGAATCCTCCATTGATGATAAATCCATCGACCGGAGCATAAATATCTTTGAATTCTGGATTACTAAGATCACCGGTATAAATTTTATCAAATGCTGTTTGACGAGTATCTAGGATATTCTCGAAATTCAAAAAAATGGATAATTCATTAGCTATTACTTTTTCTGACATAATGCCCATTATCCAATATGACTGCCCAACAGAGCCATCATTGAGTTGTTGCGGCGAATAATAATAAGCTTCTAGTCCTATCCAAAAGTTTCCATGATCTTCATACATTAAAACGTTATTTATTCGGTTTTTAGCAACCAAGGGGTATACTTCTTCCTGCCTATTAAAAACTTTTGCTGCAGCTGTATACGTGTAACCTGTGAAGAGTTTTAATTTATTATAGTTCCACTTCATATTTAATTCAATACCCTGCGTCTTAAACAACCCATTGAGTTGGATAAAACGAAATTCCTGGTTTGCCATTTCTAATACTAGGGGATCCGTAATTTTAGTATAAAATAAGAGCATATTAGTGGAAAGATTGAGCTTTTCACCAAATTGTAACCGATAATTTATATCTAAATTCGTTCCTAATGATTTTTCAGAATTTATTTTGTCAAAATCTATAGGTGCTATACCTTTAAAATGTAATCGCTCAGTATCCTCTGTAAAAACCGTAGGTGATTTATAACCCAAACCACCTCCGCCTCGTAATGTCAGACTTGCATTAGGTTTATACATAATAGAAATTTTTGGTAAAATGAAGAGTTCTCCAGAACTAAGTGCATCTATACGCAACCCATTTTCTACGGTCCATTGAGTATTTAGTGTCCATATATTTTGAGCAAAAAAGCCTGAAGTAATTAACGAGTAATCAAGTACAGAAGAATCATTTCCCCGTAATTGTTCAAATTTGTCTGTCCAGAGATTGATGCCCATTATCCATGATGTTTGATCGTAGTTGATGGACCAATGTATTTCTGAAAAGCTTGATAATTGAGTGCCTTCAAAAATATATCGAGGCACTTCAATTTTTCTTTCAAAAATGCTAATACTATTCTTTAGGTGAACCTTACCTTTGTCTTTTAAGTTTTTTTGTAATTGTAGCTCAGTTGTATATCGGTTTGTTTTATTGGCCTCAAAATAGTGGTTATTACTCTGTATTCCTTTGATATGATCTATACTGCCACCTAAACGATCTTCTGTTATATATGAGACTCCAAGCACCATATTCATAGATTCATTAATCTCCCAAAATAGTTTTGGAGTAATAGTAAATCTATCAAACTCAGGAATTGCAGTTAGTCCGATATCTGCAGGATCATAGGCATTATTGCTATTGAAAGAAGTAAATACAGTCATACCGAGATGTTTATCTTTATTTGCATAAAAAGAACTGGCATCAAGTCCTAAAGCTGAAGTGCCATTTAATAAAAATGACCATTCTGATTCTTCTGCAGGTTTTTTTGAAATAAGATTAACCAGTCCAGCTATGGCACCTCCGCCATGCAGCGTTGAAGAAGCACCTTTTATCACTTCTACTTGAGATAAATCAAGAGGTGCAATTTGCATCAAACTTAATCCTGATGATAAGCCTGAATAAAGGGGTAACCCATCTCTGAGTAGCTGTGTATATTTTCCATCGAGTCCCTGTATTCGAATACTGGAATTATATGAAGTAGCAGATGTTTGTTGGGTCTGTATACCGGTACTCTCATTTAAAAGCATTCGGATATCGCCCGGTTTCATATTACCTTTTTCGCTTAATTCTTCACCTGCAATTATCTCTACCCTAGTCGGGACATCTTCAATAGTGCGACTACTTCGATTAGATTGAACAATTAGTTCTTGCAGCTCCTCATGATCATGCTCAAGCCTAATGATAATGACGGTATTACTTTCTGAAGGTATATTTATATACTGGTATCGAGTTTTATAGCCTAAAAAGCGTATAATAACTTCGTATTGTCCGGCTGTTAAGTTAGAAAATTCAACCTTTCCATCTTTGTTACTAATACCACCAGATTCAATATCTGCAATGAATACAGTGGCACCAAATAACGGCATATTTGTTTCATTATCCAGCACTTTTACCAGTAATGAATGTTGTCCATAGATTGAGGTAGTTAGTAAGCAAAATAGAACTAGCTGAAATTTGGAAAAGGATAACAACATTAGATTTATATTAGGTATAAATTTCACCAATCTAATTATTAGACGGTAGTATTTGAAATTCTTTAAGTTTTTCAACTAAAAAGTCAGCATACCTTTGGAATCCTAAATCTGTAAAATGAATGGCATCAACAGTGCCTTCATGATCAGAATCGGCAAGTTCTGGTGTTTCTATAAAAAAAATGTTCTTAAAGTCATTTTCAATCATCTTATTATATTCGGCTTTTAAAGCATCATCCATAGCCTTGTTTTCATTTCTTATTTTATTATTTAGTAGAGTAATAGGTGATTTGAATAATTCAACAAAAATAATTGGTGTATCTGGGTTCTTTTTACGTATGGTTTTAACTAGTGGAATAGTTCTTTCAGTAATAAGTTCTGGTTTAATCATATTAGGCATACATTCAATAATATAGAGAGAAGGTTCTACTGAAGAAATTAATTCAGCAATAGGCTGTTCCATGCGACAATTTCCACTGAAACCAAAATTATAAACATCGATATCTAATTGTCGCGACATGATGTTCGTGTGTGCCATACCAGGTCTTGATGCACATCCTCCTTGCGTTATACTCGTTCCATAAAATATGATAGGCTTTTTTGAGTTTTTTGATGGTTTATTGATACTGCTTTTTGAATCAATACCAACTTCAATATTTTTCACACCATCATATAAGGGAAGGAAAATTTTAAATTCCCTCATTATTTCATCCATATTTTCAATCAGAGTATACTCATTATAGAATCCCTGAGGTCTTCCTGTGTTTATGTACTGCCATTTTTGCCCATTTCTAAAGTATAAATCAACTCCTTTAATCCCAGTATCAGGCATGTGATCCATTGAAAAATCATTCATCACCTCCCATTTAACTTTAAGACTAGAGGTGTTTGTCCTAAATCGTATAGATATTCCAGCAGAGGACTTAGATAAATTCCATACGGGTGTTCTAACGAGCTCTTTATATGAAACAGGGAGTCTGTCATAAGGACTTTCTTTTAGATGTTCATCAACAATTGTTCCTTCAATTAAAAAATGTTCTTTTCCGTAAAATTTAGTTTGATTTATTTCTTGAGCACTAATTGAATTACAAAAAAGAAGTAATAAATAGAGGGTATACTTCATTCCTAAATATATAAAAAACAATACAATATAAAAGTATACCCCAAAATTATATCTAATTACTAGAGATACTATTTAGTAATAATCTGGCTTCTGATATATCTAAGGTAACAAGGTGATTGAACACGACATCTAATTCTTTTTGAATATCTGTATTATTAGAATACTCCTTTCTAAGCAAGTATAAATTATAAATAAGTTCAAGATCTGAAACACTTGATGAAACACCTGTGAACTCTTGGACCTTTTCAAGAAATTGAAATCCAAATTCAGCAGTTGGTTCAAACATAGTACCCTCTCCATAATCATTCCATGTGTTTAATTGTAAATAGTCTATGTTATATTGCGAAGCAAGATTTAAGGTACTTTCCAAAGTATTTATACCTACTGGTATTTCCCAGCCAATGATGTCACCTCTACCACCTTCTTCATAAAAATCTTTAAAACCAGGATAAGCAGATCCTATACCGTATGAATATTTGTCTATTCTATAATTATAAAAATTAATTAATTCTTGGGAGTGGTTGCTATTCCCGCCATAGACCCATGCATACTCTCCATCCCCATGAATTCCTAGGTCATTACTTTGATACCATAATGCAAGATAGATAAGATTAGAATCAATATTTTCTAATACTTCTCCCCATTCAGCTCCGGTTTCTATTTCAATAGGAGTCCATGCTAGTACTAGTGGATTCTCATTTATACGTTCATAATTCGATTTACTGAAGTAGTTTTCTTGAATATATTCGAAATCTTTTTTTGCAGCTTCAATTTTTGATTCGGCAAGCCCTTGATCAACAACATTTGGTGTAGTTTGATCTTCATAAACAATGCCAAATGTTAATCCTACAGCCTCAGTATATTGAATAATATTATTCGAGCCTTGTAAATTATATTTATAGTCATATACATCATAAGTACCATACCAATCAATTAATATTCCGTCTATACCTGCATACTTCATTAGTAGTAAATGATATTCTGCGAGATCTGGATCATTTGTAGAATAAGGTCCAATGAGAGGATAAAAATGTGATGCTATCTCACGTTGATCTCCTACAAAATTTTCTGGGTTTTTATTCTCCATTGTCCAATGAGAACCCCAAAAACCATCAATTGATCTTGATTGAAACCAAGGCATATAATGCATATATACTCTAGTTGGGTTTGTTTTCTTGATTGCAATTGGGTCAATCATTTTTGGTATGAAATTGACTTGAATATTAAGTTCGGAGGTTATTATAAGTTGTATTACTGAATCAGTACTACTTATGTCACCTCCCCAGCTATCAAATTTCCAGCCTTCATCTGGCTCTGCTTGCAATTGCACCGTAGTACCATGCGAATAATCGGTACTTTTATTTGGGATTATGGTTTCAATTACATTTCCCTGTCCAGCTATACTAATACTTAATGGATAAGATTTGATTTGAAAATTAGCAGTCAGGGCTATATCCTCATTTATAGTGATTGATAAGGGATTTTCATTTGAGACTATTGATCCAGACCATCCTATGAATGTGTAACCATTTTCATTCATAGCTAGTATTTCTAATTCAGTTTCTTCAACCAATTTAAAATTACCTGACGGATATATGTTGCCTCCATTTTCTGGTTTGATGATAAAATTAACGTCATATAATGTAGGATTGTTTGAATCAGCACATGAGAATATTATTATACTTATTATTAGAAACGAGAATCTTTGGAAGGTAATATAGACAGTTGGAATTTTCATGTTAAAGTATTAGCCTATATGGCTTAAAAAATCTTCAATTTCCTTTTTTAAAGGTATAGAAGGTTGTGCGCCCATTTTAGTCACAGAAATTGCAGCAGCAGCATTAGCATATTCTACAGCATCTTCTAGTGCTTTACCCTCAGCTACTGCAACGGCTAATGCTCCATTAAATGTATCGCCTGCTGCAGTTGTATCTAGAGCAGATACTTCAAAAGCTGGAATAAATTTATAGTTCAATTTTGTGTGTAAAAAGGCTCCTTTTTTACCCATCGTTATAATTACATTTTTAACTCCTTTATCCAATAGAATTCTGGATGCCTTAAGTGCGTCTTTTTTATCATTAACTGGTACCCCAGTTAATAGTTCAACTTCTGTTTCATTTGGTGTGATAATAGTAAGATGCGTCAGCAAGTCATCGCTTATCTTCAGTGCAGGTGCTGGATTAAGGATTATTTTGACTTGTCTATTTTTTAACAATTTAATTATGTATTCAATGGTTTCTATTGGTGTCTCTAACTGCATTAGTACTACATCAGCTTTATCAAGTTCAAAAGTAGCATCTTTTATATCACTTTGGTCAAGTTTCATATTAGCTCCAGATGCAACCGATATACAATTTTCACCTTTTGAGTCGACAAGAATCAATGCAATACCTGTAGATTCAGTCTGATCTACTTTTATATGACTCACATCTATTTTATCGTTCCTATACCCTTGAATAGCATCTTGACCAAAAACATCATTACCCACTCTAGACAGAAAAGTTACTTTACCACCAGCTCGAGCTGCTGCTACAGCCTGATTTGCTCCTTTTCCTCCTGCAGCTTTAAAAAATTTTCCACCAATAAGCGTTTCGCCAGATTTTGGTATTCTGTCACCTTTAATGATCATATCAACATTAGTACTTCCAATTACTACAATATTATTATTAGTGATTTTCATTTAATATATCCGAGCTAATATTATCAGTGTTAATCCAACTAAAAAAAAAGTGAACATCAGGCTGAGTAACTTATTAGTCCCTTTGGGTGCATCTTTAAATTCTTTCCAGATAAATACGCCCCAAAATGCTGCTATCATCGTAGCACCTTGACCAAGTCCATATGATATGGCAAAACCAGCAGCACCAGATGCAATAATGCTAAACGACATACCAATACTCCAAATAATACCACCCAATATTCCAATCAAATGTAATTTAAAACTACCCTTATTAATATAATCTGAATACTTAACAGGTTCACCGGATAACGGTTTAACCATTAATAAAGTATTCCAAATAAAGTTTGAGACTAGCAAACCTAATGAAAAAATAACTACTGCTGTGTAAGGACCCAACTTTCCAGCTTCTAATGTTACAAAATCAACAGACATTGATGACGCGACAAATCGATAGAAAAAGCCCATTAAAATCCCACCCGCCAAAGCAATCAATAAGCCATTTCTTGCTTTACTCTCTTTAGAGCCAGATAGTCGTCGATAAGCTATTGCATCTACTAATATTGCAATTGTAACTGCTGATACACCAGCAAATAATAAATATGGATTACCAACTGGAGCTCCAATATAATTTGTAATTACTCCTAAAATTAATGCAAGACCAATACCAACTGGAAAAGCCACAGCCATCCCAGCGATATCAATTGCTACAACAATTAAAATATTAGCTAGATTAAATATAACTCCTCCTAAAAAAGCAGATAATAACGAACTTGAATCTGCTTGATAAAGATCTTCGAAAAAACTTCTACCCTCGGTTCCAATACTACCTAATGTTAGAGCAAAAAATAATGCAAGTAATAGCACCCCTATTGAATAATCCCAATAAAACAATTGAAACTTCCATTCTTTACCTACTAGTTTTTGTGTATTGGCCCAAGACCCCCAACAAAGCATTGTTATAAAGCATAACACTATAGCAATTAAATATGATTCTACTATTACCATCTAAAATACTCCTGAATTTTTATTTAAAAATAGACATCTATCGTACGGTACAATAAATATTATTTAATTACATATCATACTCCCAAGAAAAATGAGATGTAGGTCCATTTTTAAATGTTTTTGATATTGGTGAATAAGTATAAGCTACAATAGTATCAATGGATGGTTTAAAAACATAATAACGGAAGATACCTTCAGCAATACCATTATTACCACCAGTACAATGTACCCACCCATCACTTCCATCAACCTGGTAGTTTGATAGAAGATCCATCCAAACTGTGCCATCGGATCGAATATTCTTTTTAACCCATTCTCTCTCACAATAATGACCATTTACAACGAGGAATACATGATTGTGAGAATTAGCTAAATCATAAATACCTGGTGCATTTACATCATGAGTATTTATTATGACCCTTTTCTTAGGGAAAGTTTTTAGTATTTGATTTGCCCATTGTAATACTTCAACAGAGGGGTAGTATTGCAAATTTAAAACCATAAATTCAAGGCTTCCAGAGTTGAAGAAAGTATAATGATTAATTGCTGTACCAATTGGAAAACCGTTTTGGAAACCTAGAACATTTTTTTGATACCTATCTCTACTGTAATTATCATTATAACTCTTGAAATATGTGTTATTATTTCCCCCATTCTTCCAATCATTTAAATCATGATTACCTGGCGCAATACCATATGGAATACCAGTACTCTCAATTATATTCATTGGAATATTGGCATTAGTCCATTCGTGTTCTCTATCACCATCTTCAACTAGATCTCCCACATGAGCTACATATGCAATATTTAGCGAATCTTTATTTGATTCAATCCAACGTGCTTTAGCTATAAATTGATTTAAGTTTTGTCCCATATAATTGGTATTCATTACCATGTATTGAGTATCTGGTATTACAATTATAGCAAAATCAATAGCGGAGTCTTCATCCTTTTCTTCCAAAGTTGTACAAGAAAGCAAAGTTAGTTGTAAGATTAATACTGTAATTAATCCAAGTATTTTATTCATTGTGAGATGAAGCTATTTATTGATCAATTAAAAAAAACATTGAAGTAATCTATTATTGATATATAAGGTGCTGTAATAGGGCTATATATCGAAAGGAAATATTCAAAAACTATACTTTTACAATTGTAAAAATATAAAACCCTATTAACTTGAATGCTAATAGGGCTCAAAATCATAACTTCGTATGACGAATTTCTTACTTAATCAATAGCATCTTTTTAGTTGCAATAAAAGATGGAGTTGTTAGTTTATACAAGTATACTCCACTAGATAGTCCAGAAGCATTAAAAGTCGCTGTATGATAACCCGCTGATTTTTGTTCATTCACTAGTGTTAAAATATTTTTGCCAAGGCTATTAAAAATTTGAAGTGTAACCTTCGATTGCTCTCGAAGAGTATACTGTATTTGAGTAGTAGGATTGAACGGGTTAGGATAATTTTGAAGTAAGATAAACTGATTTGGAATAGATTCGTCTTCTATAAAGGTTGGAGAGCTCTCTGTTGTAAAAGTCCAACTTGAGCTCCATTCACCAAATAAATTCTGATCTTTAACTAGGCCTCTTATTCTCCACGAATATGTTGTAGAATTAGTTAGTTGAATACCACTGGTATAAGATAAGTAAGCAACTAGCGTGTCAATCATTGAGGAATCTGATAGATTAGTTAATTCAAACTGATAGTGAGAAGCAAGTGAATCACTAACCCAGACAAAAGTTGGGCCTAACTCAACACCTGTAGCTGATGAATCTGGGCTTATAAGGGAAATCTTGTTGGGCTTAACTACTACGGAAGGAGAAGTACGCGTGTATGAGTATCCAGCGCCTTGATGTCTTGTTTGCCAATCATTGAAAGTTAACTCAAAGAAAATATCATCTTCAGGTAAGCTGACTATGTAAGTCTTACCAGCAACATCCTTCATTCTTTGATTGGTGACTTCTCTTAAGCTTACGTAATTTAAATTTGGCAGTTCATCCTCATTAAAATTTTCCAAAACCCCTTCATACCATAGCACTCCCTCTGGACTTTGTTGATTAGCAGCACCTTCAGCAGCTGAGTTGTATAAAAGTCCATCGCTTCCTCTAGTAACTATCACCGATGATGTAAGAGTATCGAATACCTGCTCTGAATTATTGGCACGTGTTATTGTAATTTCAACACCTTTCCAGATATTAATAGAGCTAATGGTATTACTGTTGGCACCAGAAACTGAAATAGATTTATCAAATTCAGAATTGAAATCTATCGCTTGTGCATATAGATATGTTACATTAAAAGTAAGTACCAAAGTGATTAAATATCTCATAATGCTGTTGTATTTTTTTTAATGAGTTTTAGGAAAAACATCAAAGTTGTGCTAAATGATTCCCTTAAGAGATATATTTTTTGTGAACCGCCAAGATAGCTGAGCTCGGTCATTGGTTAGTATATTTTCAACACCAATGGCTTATATTGGAAATCTCAAAAAACTAAGCTAATAAAAACCCCATTAACTTTGATGCTAGTAGGGCTCAATATCATTTTTGCGAAGGTTGAATTTTTATTTGATGAGAAGCATCTTTTTAGTTTCTGTAAAGGATGGTGTTGTTACCTTGTACAGGTACACTCCACTAGACAAGCCTGTAGCATTAAAGCTAGCAGTATGATACCCAGCTGACTGCTGCCCATTCACTAATTCCATTACTTTTTGACCTACGCTGTTAAATACTTCAGGGTTACTTGAGTTGCTTCTGGTAGAGCATATTGAATTTGGGTCGATGGATTAAACGGGTTTGGCTAGTTTTGATTTAGCAGATATTTGTTAGGCAATAATTCATCTTCGATAGACGTACGTGTTCCTGTTGTGAACTTAGCAGCACTAGACCAGTTTGAAGAACTGAATAATCCTTGTATTGATTGAGCCTTGACTCTCCAGTAATAAGTGGTACTTGGATCTAGAGTCATCTCATTAGATTCATATATATAATTGGCAAATAAGAAGGGCTTGATAGTGGCTATAACTTAGGTATTTAGGAAGATGCAACAGAAACCCTAAAGTATTCAAAAGCACAGCAACAACTCTGGACTTAAGTCTACCTCAGACTGCGAGACCACCCAGAGGTTACTAAAGAAATAGTTGAGTAAGAATTAATCATTAAGGTTTTTTTGTTTTTCAAGTCTTCTCAACACATCAGAAACTAACTTAATCGCGGTATCATTATCTGAAAGCTCAGATGGATTATACTTAAGAGAAAATCCTGGCATTTCTTTATCTATAGGTCGTATTTTTACTTTTGAAGTTTCCCTTTTCTCAAGTACTTCATAAGTCTTTACTGGATATGAAACACCTTTTACTGAAATGGTTTCTTTTTCATTACAAACGAAAGTTTCTTTTATTAACAAATAAGTGTCTTCAGAAATAAGAATTTTATTTGCTCTTGAATTAGACTCTAGTCGCGATGCTAAGTTAACTCCGTTGCCAATTACAGTATAGTCTAACCTGTCTTGAGACCCAAAATTTCCTACAGTACAAACAGCTGAATGTATACCTATGCGTGCATTTAAGGTTTTCGATACTCCGCGATCAAGCCACTTTTTCCTAATACTACTCAATTTCTCAATCATTTCAGAAGCCATAGCAACACAATTTATAGCGTCTTCTCGATGTCCATTAGATGATGGATCCCCAAAGAAAACCAACATAGCATCACCAATGTATTTATCTATTGTTCCTCCCCATTTAATAGCTATTTTAGACATTTCTGTAAGATAATCAGTTAGCAGCTCAGTAAGAATTTCAGGCTCTAAACGTTCTGTTAGTTCAGTGAAACCCTGTAGATCGGAGAAAAAGACTGTTAATTGTTTACGCTGAGTTTTTACAGTTACATCAAGTTTCCCTGAAAAAATTGACTCATAAACTTGCGGAGAAAAATATTTAGCTAATTTTTTTGATAGTTCAACTAACTCCGAGGTTCGCTCCTCTACTTTTTTCTCCAAATTTTGATTAAGATCAGCTAGTTCTGAGTGTGCTTTGTTTAATTGAGTTAATCGTTCTTGTTCTAGCTTGTAGAGATTAGCATGCTTGAGAGCACTTGCTGTTTGATTTGCTAAAATTGTAATTACTAATTCATCCTCTTTGTCGAATAGATTTAATTTTTGGCTTTCAACAGAAAATACCCCAACCAATTCCTCATCTAATATCATCGGTATGGCAATTTGTGACTCAACATCTTTCAAACCTGGTAGGGGAACTGTTTCTTTTACTTTATCGCTATTTGATTTGATTACTTCCTTTTTAACAGCATGCATATAATTCATTTGCATTCGCATATTGGCCATTCTCATTAACTTTTTACGTTTAGCCACAGTGCCAATTACGCCCACACCAACTCTGACTTTAGCGCCAACTCCCTGGTCTTTATAACCGTGTGTTGCAAGAACACTTAAAGTTTCATTATTGTTATCTAATGTTAATATCATTGAGTGCTCAAAGCCAAAATGTTTATCCATTAACTCAAGCATTGTTTGAGCAATAGAATTAATGTCTAGTGTTTTGTTAATTTGACCTGAAACTTCTTTAATTAATTCTATTTCTCTTTTTTTTCTTTCAAGAAGATGCTCTTGTTCTGCTCTCTTTTGATCCCTCTCTAGATTGCCATCCATATTATTATTCTTAATTAATTTAATCTATGACTTACTAAATAATGTTATAGTAGATGGATATAATTATAGGTTTATGTCATTGATGTTATGCACTTTATAGATATCGGCTGCCTTTAATTCAAAAATATCTTCCATTCCTGACATTGAAGCTATTGCTTGTAGCTTCATGTCCATATCGTCGAATAAATCACCTTCCGTTTCTGATCGGACAAATTCTATCTCAAGACCGTACATGTCCATAGTCATTGGATTAATTATAGATAAATAGCCAAGTGGATTTTCAGATATATTTCTTCTGGTTTTACTAAAGAATTGAAATGATAAAGCTATATGCTCTTCATCTACATACCAAACTTGAGATATTACAGTTGTATTTGGTAGTCCGTCTTTTGAACAAGTCGAAAAGGTGCTAGGATACATTCCATTCATTGCAAATTGATGTTTTTCTTTAATCATTTAACAAATATTAGAATTCTAATTTAGTACCCGCTTCAGGTCCGGGTGTTTGGATATAAATATTCTCAATTTTAACTGTTAGGCCAATATCTGGAGCAACACCATACAACTTTTCAATATTCTCCCTGGGTAAACCCATAGCACTAATCGTATCAATAAAATAATTTCTGATTTTACTGGATATTTCTAACTCTTCGGCTGTTAAATCTTGTGATCCAATAAAATGACCCTTAATTTGATATGCCTCATGAGAAGGAAGCCCCAAATATACTGCAGCCATTCCGTTGCTATTTAAATTTACTAGGGTTTTTTCAGCAAGTGATTTTCGAACAAAAAATGTTGCTTCATCATTTTCTGGATTTGAGGAGGCTCCTAATGTATCAATATGAGCGGGAATTAAATTGTTAGATGTTGAACCAAAATGACCATATCCATTTAACATAACCTCCAAGACTCTATCTGGTATCATATATAGTTTTATTAAATTAAGAGATAAGTATGTTGAAACATTATAATAGATTTAACTAAAAATAGTACTAAAGAAAAAGTATATGGTTTATTTAGTATACTATTTTGGGTTAAAGTGGGCAATAGCAGTATATACCCCCGCTCCGTGTTTATTTTAACCTTAGGTTTGTATTAATCAAAATCAAATTCTGGAAATTCTGCAGGGTGAGTTGGTTCAATATCTTGATCTCTATAGTGATTATGATCTTCATTAACCTTTACTTCAACTAATTCCGGATCTAAGTCGTTTAAGAAATAAAGTTTTAAACCTTCATCTGTAGAATTTTTATATGATGACTCTTCATATAGTTCTAGAAACTTATTGACTGATATAGTTTCTTCAAATAGTTTTTCATGATTTAAGAATGTAACCATATCAGTATCTGATTTAATTACACTAACTTCATCACCCTCAGGTGATTTTGATTTAAATAGTCCATTTAATCGGATCTCTTTTGTATGATTCATAGACTCTGCTCTAATACTTTTAATATTTCTATGAATTGTAAGTTTATCTTTAGCTCTTGTCAATGCTACATATAAACATCTTCTTTCTTCTTCTATTGCATCAAATCCCTCTTTTATTGCTCTATTAGAAGGATATGAATATGGATTCACATCAATTACGTGAACATTTTTTGATTCCAATCCTTTTGCCGAATGAATAGTAGATAATGTTACTACATCATCTTCAGATATAGGCCCCACTTTTAAAGTAGATTCCGCTTTTGGATCTAAAATATACTCTGTAATGAAGTCCAGAATACTACCACAAGTTTTGGCAACTTCAATAAGAACTTCAAAATCATACTTCCTGTAATCCCACTCTTCTTTATACTTTTGAATTAATATTTCTTCCATTGATTTAAAGACTACCGAGATAGCTTTAGGAGGATTATTTATATACTCTAAACCATTTTTTATCACCTTTGGTAAAGTATTTAAATCCTGGAGATAGTGAGACGAGTTCAATAAACCAATTACCTGATTTACATCTCTTTTATTCAATATATCATTAATGATTTTAGAAGCTTTAATGTCGCCAATACCTCGCCATAGTTTCAAAAATCTAATCCAAGCAATTTCATCATAGTGATTTATAATAACCCTTAATGCTGACACGACATCTCTAATGTGAGCTGATTGCATTAAAGTAGTTCCACCTAATTTGATATAAGGTATTTTTTTTTGCAAACAGGCTCCTTCTACTCTTGATAATGAAAAAGTTGATCTTCCTAATACTAAGTTGTCAGAGTATCTTTCGTTATTTTTCTTAGATTTTTGGATTTCATCCGTTACAAAATTAGCTTCATCCCATTCATTATTGGTATGCATCAAAATAGGTTTAACCCCTTTTCCTCTATTAGAAATTAATTTTTTATTATAGGTCAATTCTGATTTTTCTAGTAGCCAATTTGATACCTCTAAAATCTCTTGAGTACTTCTATAATTGATTAGAAGCTTATAACACTCAGATCCAGGTACAATTTTTGTGAAAGAGTGAACAGTTTTAAAGTCAGCACCTCTAAATCCATAAATACTTTGAGCATCATCGCCAACACAAAAAAGATGACATTTATCAATAAACGATCTTAGTAGTTTATACTGAAGTGGATTAGTATCCTGCATTTCATCTACTAAAATATGCTTCCACCTTCCAGTAACAGTATTTCTGATAACCTGATTTTTTTGGAGTGCATCTGCAACGATACTTAACATATCGTCATAATCTATATACTTTCTTTTTATCTTGAAAGAGATGTACTGCTTAATTACAGGGGCAATTATTTCTTTGTCTTTTTCTATTGCAGTTTGAAGTTCTGATCCTTCTAATGCTGTGTTATAATACCTTAAATGCTTGATTGATTCAGTTAATGAGCATTGAGTATTAATTGCATAAGAATAAATTTTTGTGATTATTTGAGAATTCAGTTTTTCACCTTGGCTGTCTTTGATCTTTTTTCCTACAGCAAGTCCCATCGCACTATTTCGATCGTCTTCATCTAACAAAGTGAATTTAGCCTGTGGGAAATAATCTGGATAGCTTTGAATTATTTCATGACACCAAGAATGAAATGTTTTTCCGTATAGACTATTTGCAATAGCTTTATTTGAAACAGATATTTTTATTCTCTCTGCTATTTCTTGAGCAGACTTTCTTGTAAAGGATAAAACAACAATCTGATTTGCAGGGATGCCATATTGTAATAAATATTCAGCTCTAGCAACTATAGTTTTAGTTTTACCAGTTCCAGCACCTGCTAACACCAGCAGATGTTTCCCACTAAATTCAGCACATTTAATTTGTTGATCGTTTAACATAACCTAAATTTACCTATAGAGATATCAATTAACTAACTACATATTGAATACTCAAATATCAAGTTTATTAACTCCAATCCATGTACTA
>CETK01052365.1_pt1 | contig 17039 bp, 11 predicted proteins | sample 361431 | NCBI WGS metagenome assembly CETK01 (sample SAMEA2622452, study PRJEB7988) | marine metagenome | biome: marine biome (ENVO:00000447); feature: surface water layer (ENVO:00002042); material: "saline water (ENVO:00002010), including plankton (ENVO:xxxxxxxx)" | depth 5 m | reverse complement strand
TTTTAAGAGCTTTTGTGTTACAGATAGTTCAGAATTTTAGATTTAACCCTACTCTTAAATTTCTACCTGGCGCAGATATGCCTGAAGCAAAACTTCTATAATGAATATCAAATATATTTTCTAATCCAATTGTTATTTTTCCATTTTCATTCCATCTAAATTGCCCTAAAAAAGATAGTTCAGACCATGCAGGCGCCCCAGCATAAATTCCTTCATCTTTTGATATCACGGGTGTTTCCTCTAAACCGTCTTCACCACCTAAGCTATATTTCTGTGGATTTTTGCTTCCGCTATGTTGGTATCTAAGACTGGCAAACCACTTGTCATTTTCGTAATTTAGAAAAAAATTAATAAATACTGGCGAAATTGATGGAAGAGGACCATATCGCTCACTTTCAAGTGCATCGATAACATTGAAGTCTCCTTTTAAAGAAATTTTCTCTGAAAAAGATATATTGCCGTCCAATGACGCTCCGAACAAATAACGATTTCCTAAATTATTGTTTGCAACGGTTATCAACTCTTCTTCGTTGTACAAAATAGTATTATTGCTAATAGTTGTTTCATCTGAAAAAATAGGGTAATTATTTCTTCCAATATGCCTTGAAATTAAAGTTGTGAAACCTTGAATCGAAATATAATTTTTTTCTTTTTTTAAGTATTTGGTAAGTCCTAATTCAAAATTATAAGCGTACTCAGGTAAAAGCCTGGGATTTGGAACAATCAGATAGCCTCTATTTTCTCTTATTTTTCCTACATCATCAATATTAGGATTTCTAAATCCATTTGAAATTATTGCTTTCCATTTCGTTTTTATGCTTGGTCTGTAAACAAGAGCCAAAGTTTCTGTCAACGCATCAGAATTTAATTTTACCGAGGATAATAGTGCATTTATGTTATAGTACTCTTTCCACTCTCCTTCTAAAAAACTACTTGTTAGCCTGAGACCAGCATTTAAGGTCAGCTGATTATTAAGATCCCATACCCAGTTTAAATATAATGCATAGCTGCTGTATGAACTTCCCTTGCTAGGATAGCGAGAAGGAATTGGAAGCGCTGGGGTAAACCCTGTTATTAAATTCTCTTTTATTAATAAGTCTTTTTTGGAGGCAAATGAATTCACATCATTATAGACACTTTCAAAACCATAAGCAAAAGCATGTTTTTTTTGAATTTTAAATTCAAAATCTCCGTTTATACTATAAGAGTTTAATTTTTCATTTTGAATATTTCGGGTCAAAGTATTAAATGATCTCGAGATTCTCGACTCTTCCAAATTTTGAATTGCAAAAGTGATCTTACCTGATTTTAGTAGTTTTTTTCTTGGGAATATTTTTAATTGAGGAGAAAAAAGAAATCTTTTTTGTGGTCCATAATACCATTCTGCATAACGCAAGGAACCATTTCGCTTCTCACTCAATTTGTCATATCTAGGGATATCTGAAGAATTGGAGTATTGTAAATTAATAACTAGTTGGTTTTCATCATTGAGTTTAAACAAAAACTTTTGAAGAAAATCAATTTGATTATAATTAGTATTTTTTTGAATCAAAGGGTTTTTGTTAATAATGGGATTTGACGAGTAAGTATCTCTTGAATTAGACGAATATAGAAAGTTTAATCCCCAATTTTCGTATCCATGGGGTCTTTTTCTGCCCATTCGAATATCTCCAAAATCTGAAAAACTTAGACTCGTTAAGCTGGCCCATTTTTTAAAACTCAATTCTGTAGATATCGAGTTAATATATGATTTGGTCGCAGTAGAATAGTCACTAGACAATTGAGTGTTTATTTTTTTTTCATTATTGATCAATGGACTTTTGGTGTAATAATGAATAACACCTCCCAAAGCGTCTGACCCATAACCTACAGATGAAGATCCATAAACGACCTCAACTCGCTCGATTATATTGGGATGAATTGTTATGGAATTTTGCAAATGACCACTTCTATAGATCGCATTATTGAGTCTCACTCCATCAACTACTAAGAGTAAACGATTTGCTTCAAAACCTCTAATAACAGGACTTCCTCCCCCACCTTGTGACTTTTGAATCCTAACTCCGGGACTAAGTCCTACAAGTTCCGCTCCTGAAGTAGGACGGCGAATGGAAATATCATTATCTGTAACAATAGTTACTTTTTCTGCTATTTTTGCACGCTTTGTTGCACTTCTTGCTATTGAAAGTATTACTTCATCTAAAGTCTCCTCTTCTGCTCGAATAGGAAAACGAAAATTTCGGGATAATTCCCTCATGCTTATTTTTATACTTTCAATTTTAAAGCCATAAATTTGAATGTAAACTTGTTCACCGATTGGGAAAAAGGAAAGATCAGCAATTCCTTCAGAATTAGTTATCGTTGCTAAAGTTTGATCTTCATTGTAGATGGCGACTCCTTCTAGGGGTTCATTCGTGAACTCATCTACAATAGTAATCTCTTGTCCAGCTATCCAAAAGGAAAGAAAGGCAAAACACAATAAATTAAGGCACCTTAAAGATTTCATTTAATATTTTAAGGGATTTGGGTGGCTTAAATTGCTGTAAATGTAATTCGAAATAGGTTATAAGTTTGTCTAGAAGCATAATTTTATCTTCTTTCAAAATTCTAATTTCATATACCTTATCAAAATCCATACCCAAAAGTTGAATGAAATGTTCTTTCAGAGGGGTTTTAATAAAATTTGTTTTTGGCTTAATTGATGTGAAACAGCCAGTTTCCATATCAAAATAAGGGGCATTTGAATTTGAAATATTTGGGGAAAAACCAATGAATTTTGTTATATCTAGCATAATTTTGAGATGGAATAAGCTGAATGAATGATTTTCGTCAAGCCAAACAAGTTTTCTTCGGATATAATTAAATAGTAATTTATTAGGTCCTTGTTCTTCGCGCACAACCTGATGAATGACTTCTGAAATAAAAAAAACCAAAGCTTTTTTATTTAAATCATAAGGTATTGAACTAAAAACGTATGCTATTTTTGCCTCAGTGATATATCCAATTTTATTCTCCTTGTTCGGAGGGGCCACAAGTTCTAACAGGTTTAAAGGTTCAAAAAGGGGGCGAAATTTTTTTTTCTTACTCCTAGACAAAGCACCTTTTAGCATATATGACTGTAAACCATATTCTAAAGTATAGCAATTGGCAATTAAGCTTGTATCGCCATATTTAACAATACCTAAATTTACCGCATGAACAGTTTTTTTTATTTTGTTAGACATGAGTCAAACAACTCCTTGGGCTAGCATTGCATCTGCAACTTTCACAAACCCTGCAATATTGGCTCCCTTAACATAATTAATAAACCCTTTTTCATTTCCAAAAGAAATACATGATTGATGGATATCTTTCATAATTGTCTGCAAGCGTTTATCTACTTCATCCCTCGACCAGCTGTAACGTAACGAATTTTGAGCCATTTCTAATCCTGAAACTGCTACGCCACCTGCATTTGAAGCCTTACCAGGCGCAAATAAAATTTTATTCTTTAAGAAAATTTCTATTGCTTCAGGAGAGCACGGCATGTTTGCACCCTCTCCTATACAGATACAGCCATTTTTAATAAGATTTTGTGCGTCATATTTCCCTAGTTCGTTTTGTGTAGCACAAGGTAAAGCAATTTGACAGGGAACATCCCAAGGTTTTTTACCTTTAAAAAATTCAGAATTAGGGTATTTATTAGTATACTCAATAATTCTTCCTCTTTTCACATTTTTAAGATCCATAATGAATGCAAGTTTTTCCAAGTTAATACCTTCAGGATCATAGATATATCCGGATGAATCTGACATAGTGCAAATTTTAGCACCAAGATGTAAACATTTTTCAGCAGCGTATTGGGCAACATTTCCAGAGCCAGAAATGACAACTTTTTTATCTTTTAAGCTATTATCTTTATTAACAAGCATCTCCTGGGTAAAATATACGACACCATAACCTGTAGCTTCAGGTCTTATAAGCGAGCCACCCCAACTTACACCTTTACCAGTCAAAACCCCTGTAAATTCATTTTTCAGTCGTTTGTATTGGCCAAACATATAGCCTATTTCTCTACTCCCAACACCAATATCTCCAGCAGGAATGTCTCTATTTGGACCAATGTGACGAAATAATTCAGTCATAAAGCTCTGACAGAAACGCATTATTTCCGTATCAGATTTACCTTTTGGATCAAAGTCAGAACCTCCTTTTCCACCTCCCATGGGTAGAGTTGTCAAACTATTTTTAAAAGTCTGTTCAAATGCTAAGAATTTTAAAACACTTAGGTTAACACTTGGATGAAATCTTAATCCACCTTTGTAAGGACCGATGGCGGAATTCATCTCAACTCTATAACCTCTGTTTACTTGAATTTCTTCTTTATCATCAATCCATGCAACTCGAAATGAAATTACTCGCTCAGGTTCAGCGATCCTAAGTAAAATGTTTTGTCCATAATAAATATCATTTTGAACTATGTAAGGGATAACATTTTCAGCAACCTCAGTTACAGCTTGCATAAACTCAGGCTCATTCTTATTTCTAGCGTTTACTTCTGAAATAAATTGTGAAATGATTTCTTTCATTTAGCTCTTATTGTGTTTCTCGAAGATATGCTCTTTTTTCTAAAAATCTTGATTAGAAAAGAAAATTAACTAAGCTTTCGACCTTTGATAATTGATGTAACTTAATTTTATTTTGTTGGCTGCTGAATTTAGTATACGATGAAATGAAAATTCCTTCAAACCCGAGTTTTTCTGCTTCTTGAATTCGCTGGTTAGTTTTTGAAATTGGGCGTAGTTCTCCAGAAAGCCCAATTTCAGATGCAAAACATAGCTTTTGTGATATTGGAATATCATGGCAGCTTGATAGAATTGCTGCTATAACAGCTAGATCCATTGCGGGATCAACCACACTTATACCACCAGTAATGTTTATGAATACATCTTTACTAACCAAATTAAATCCTGCTCTTTTTTCCAAGACAGCTAGTAACATATTTAAGCGCTTTGAATTAAATCCTGTACAACTTCTTTGAGGGGTACCATAAACTGCTGTACTTACCAATGCTTGCACCTCAATCATTAAAGGTCGAATACCTTCAATAGTAGCTGCAATTGCATGTCCGCTTAAAGTTTCCTCTTTTTCAGAAATTAATACTTCTGAGGGATTTTTTACTTGACGTAATCCTTTTTGTATCATTTCATAAATTCCTATTTCAGAGGTAGCTCCAAAACGATTTTTTTGAACTCTTAAAATTCTATAAATATGATTTCGATCCCCTTCGAACTGAATCACAGTATCAACCATGTGTTCGAGTATTTTTGGACCAGCTATCGTACCGTCTTTAGTTATATGACCAATTAAAATGACTGGAATATTTGTACTTTTTGCAAAACTGATGAGTTCAGATGCTACTGATCTTATTTGTGTAATACTCCCTGCGGCATTATCAACATCTGAGTCGTGAAGGGTTTGTATAGAGTCTACAATTATTATATCAGGTGTGAGACTTTGAATTTGTAAAAAAATTAATTGAATATTGGTTTCACATAGAACATAACAAGACTCCTCACTAAGCCCCATTCTTTTTGCTCTAGATTTAATCTGTTGTTGGCTTTCTTCTCCTGAAATATAGAGTACTTTATTATTAATTTGGAGTGCTATTTGAAGTAATAAGGTCGACTTACCAATACCTGGTTCTCCACCCAAAAGTACAACCCCTCCTGGGACCACCCCGCCACCTAGAACTCGATCAAATTCATCATCACCAGTTTTAATTCTAGAAGTTTCTTTAAGACCAATTTTATCCATTCTAATTGGTTTTATAGCCTTTGTTAAATTATCTGTTTTCCAATCTTTGGAAATATTTTTATGTATTAACTCTTCAGTAATGGTGTTCCACTCTTTACAAATCTTACATTGACCCTGCCATTGGTTATGCTCCGCCCCGCAATTTTTACAAAAAAACCCTTTTTTGATTTTCAAAATTCGCTATAAGTTTAATTACTTTTTCCTATTTACTAAAGGTAGAATAAAAAAAGAAAGGCTTCCAAAAAATATAATCATCAGTGTTTGAGAAGTCCAGACTATCCAACCGAACGCCAATCCAGATTCATTCGAAATTCCGAAGGATGAAAGTGTCATAGCTACAGATAAGGGGTAAATTCCAATACCACCATTAGTCGCTGTTAGAGTAAGCCCGCCAATTACAAAAGATGGTAACATTTGTATTATTTGTAAATTTTGCATTTCAGGGATGGTCCATTTTATGATGTAGAACATACTAAAATACATTGTCCATATAAATATAGTATGGGTAGCGAAAGCCAATTTGTAAGGCATATTTTTAATTGACATAATCCCCTCGATTAAACCTTCAATAAAAGCTTTTATTTTTGTCAATATTTTTGAATTATTTTTTCCTAAAAACTTTTTTAAACCGAAAAAAATTAAGGATAGAATAAAGATTACAGCTATAAGTTTTTGTAAATCAAAGGTTTTTTCACGAAGAATTTCCCATATGGATTCAAATTGTAAACTAAGTGTTAGAAAAATTAAACTTAAAAGTATTATGAAATCTATAAGTCTCTCAGCAATTATAGTACCAAATAATTTTTCAAAGGGAATCTTTTCATAATTGCTTAAAGTAGTAGCTCTTAAAATTTCACCTGATCTGGGTATTCCAAGATTAGCAATATAAGATACTAGTACGGCCAGAATAGAATTTATAAATCGAGGATAATATCCAAGTGGATTTAATAAAAATTTCCAACGAAAAGCTCTTGAAAGGTGGCTCAAAATGCCAAAAACAATTGCGCTAATAATGTATTTTAAGTCAGCATTTCTAATATAACTAATTATAAGTTTTCTTTCCTCAGCAGAAGTCATTACAACAGACAAATAAATAAAGAAGATACCTAAAAATGGAGGGAAAATTATTTTGAGATTATGATAAAGTTTTTTCACAATTCTTATGATAAATTATTCGATAGTTTATTGAATGAAAGCTTTATTTCTTGTTGGTATAATTATTATAAGTTAATTAAATTTTATTTCTTCGTTATCTATAAGTCTTGTATTGCCTGCAAGCACAGCAATAAAAATCCGGTATTTTTTTTGTTTTTGAAACTTTTCTACTGGTATTAAATTATCTGTTGATGCAATAAAAAAGTATTCAACTTTTAAATCTTTGCTATCTTCTACAGTATTTATAAAAAAACCTTTCATAACATCGAATTTTTTAGTCTTTTTAACTTTTAGTTCTTTCAAAGCATAATAAATTTTTTTTGCAGCAGATCGTTGTCTTGAATTTAAAAACTTATTCCTTGTACTCATTGCAAGGCCGTCATCTTCTCTTTCTGTTGGACAAGATACTATTTTGACACCTAGCTTAAGACTCTTGTTAAGAGCTTTTATAATCTGTGTTTGCTGGTAATCTTTTTCTCCAAAATATGCATTATTTGGTCTTATATCTTTAAAAAGCTTTTCTATAACAGTTGCAACACCATTGAAATGTCCTGGGCGAAATTTCCCTTCCATATGAAGAGCAATCGAGCCAAAGTCATAAGATTTGCTTTTTATTCCAGAAGGATACATATCGTCATGACCCGGATTATAAATAATCACATTTTTTGAAAATGGTGATAAGAAAGATTTATCGCTAATTATATCGAATGGATATTTTTTTAGGTCATTCCAATCATTGAATTGAGTAGGATTTACGTATATGCTAACAACAACTATATCATTATCACAGCAAGCCTTTTTAATAAGACTCGAATGGCCTCTATGTAATCCTCCCATAGTTGGAACAAGACCAATCCTTTGAGCCTTAGAATTTAAATGCATCTTGAGTTTTTCTGAGGCCTTAAATACCAACATTTAGCAATTTGTTAACGCTGCTAAAGTAGGCAGTTTTTGATAATATGTCTATTTATTTTGTATTTTTGCGAGACTTTTCCCATAGGAAAATCAAATATGAAAGACAAGAGAGTATTAATTATTTCCTCTGAGGTTGTTCCTTATTTGCCTCAAACAGACCAAGCAATTAAATCATTCCAGATTCCAAAAACAGTTAATGAAAATGGGGGACAGACTCGGATTTTTATGCCGCGCTATGGATTGATAAACGAAAGAAGACATCAACTACACGAGGTTATAAGGCTTTCTGGTATGAACTTAGTAATAAATGACATGGATATGCCTCTAATTATTAAGGTAGCTTCCATTCCAAAAGAAAGAATGCAGGTTTATTTTATTGATAATGAGGAGTATTTTAAAAGAAGAGCAATACTTCACGATTCTGAAGGCAAGATATTCAAAGATAATGATGAAAGGATGATTTTTTTTACAAAAGGTGTTATTGAGACAGTTAAGAAGTTAAATTGGTCCCCAGATATAATTCATCTTCACGGTTGGTTTACCTCCCTTTTTCCTCTCTACTTAAAAACATATTATGCCGATGAACCACTTTTCTCAGATAGTAAAATAGTTTATTCAGTTTATGATCCTGATTTTAAGGGTGTTGTTTCTAAGAAAATTATCGATAAGGTTGCATTTGATAAAATCGATAAAGGTCAAATAAGTGAGCTTAGAAAAGCAGACTTTCATGCCTTAACTAACCTAGCTATAACTCATTGTGACGGAATAATATCAGCCTCAGAAAATTTAGATGATGATATTCTGAGTAACTTAAAAAACAGTAAAAAACCTCTTTTAGAGTATCCTAAATCTCAAGAGGATAAATTATTAATAAATTTTTACTCAAAGGAAATATAACCTTGATGTGGTGAGGTATTTTGAACATTCTTTTCCGACTTGTTTTATATTGATTTTCATACTTATTTCATGTGATAAGGAATATCATCCTGTAGGGGAATCCATTTTTTCAGATTTAACTCTAGAAACAAAAATTAAAAATATTCCTGTATTTACCTACCAACAAAGTGTAAATGAAGTTCAATCAAATGTTCAACCACTAGCTCAATTAGGACGAATTAACCATCCTGTTTTTGGAGATGTTAGAGCGAGTATTTTCACACAAATATCAATTGGTTCAGATCCATTTTTTGGAAATATAAGGCAACCTTTAGAGGATTCTGGAGATGAGGACGACGTTAACATTATACCAGAAAATGAGACAATTAGAGAAGTTTTTTTAGAAATTCCCTTTTTTTCGAACACTGATGATTCTGACAATGACGGTGTAATTGATTCTCTAGATTCAGATCCAAACGATCCTGCAAGTAACTCAGATGATGATGATTTGTCTGATATAGTAGAGTTTCAATTAGGATTAAACCCCTTAAGCGCTGATAGTGATGGAGATGGCATTTTGGACCACAATGACGACGATAATCAAAATTATGACAGTGAAAATAGGGTATACGCAATTGATTCTATTTATGGAAATCGTAACTCAGAATTTGACCTGCAAGTTTATGAGTTAACGTACTATCTTAATAACCTGGACCCTAAAGACAACTTTGAATCAGCCCAAATATATTATTCTAATCGTGATTATTTTGATGAAGGATTTGTTGGAGAGAAACTTTTCAGCGGACAAATAAAGCTCAACTTTGAAGAGGTCAGGTTAAATTTCAAAGAGGATGATCTAGATACCGAAGATATTGACGAAACAACTTTAGTTGAAACTAGATTAAGTCCTCGCATTAGGATTCCATTAAATAAAAACTTTTTTCAAGAAAATTTAATAGAACTTGAGGGGACAAATTCATTGCTTGATGACGCTACTTATCAGAAAAGAATGAGGGGCCTTATCATAAGAGGAGATAATTTTTCAGAAAATCTTTACATGCTTTTGGATATCCAAAATGCTGTGATTAAGATTAACTATGTTTTTGACGACTACAATACAAAAGGCACATTAGACGATTTATCAGACGACCTGATTGAAAAAAGAGAAAGAGATTTAGAATTGAATCTAGGAAATATTAGAATAAATTCTTTAAAAAATTCCGTGTTTGATTCAGCTATTCAAAATAGAATAGAATCTTCTTTAAATAATGAGCCTTCAGATAAATTATTTATTCAGAGTAGTCGTTTACACGGAAAAATTAGACTTTTTTCAGGTGAAAATCCTGAGTTCAATGAGATACTTAATGATATCAGGGAAGAAAAAATACTTGTCAACCAGGCAAATTTAATTTTTCATGTTGATTCTGAGATGCAAACTGAAGAAATTACAGCTCAAAGAATTTATCTTTATAATTTCAAAAACGGTTTGCCAATTAGTGATTATGTAAGTGATTTTTCAACTTCAAATTTTGGAACTAATTCAAATAAGTCAAATTTTGGAGGTATTTTAGAACTTGGTGAAAATGGAAAACCTTTCAGATATAAATTTAATTTGACTAATCACATAACTAATATTATTAAAAATGATTCTTTGAATTACGACTTAGGACTAACCGTATCAGGAAATATTGAAAATCCGTTACCTATAAAAGCTAAGACAGGTGACCAAGATTTAGATATAAATTTTCCTCTGTCTGCTACACTTAATCCACTAGGTACAATTCTCATAGGTTCTCACCCTGACAGTACTTCAACCGATAAAAAAGTTAAGCTGGAGCTAATTTATTCTTCATATTGAAAAACTATATATTAATCCAAACTGTATAGCAAACAAATAATATTATAAATCCTACCAAGCCTTGAATTAAAGTTCCCAGTGTGTGGCTTCTCAGTGCAGTTTTAGTGTCCATTTTGCTCATTTGTGAAACAACCCAGAAATAAGAATCGTTTACGTGAGAGATTGTCATAGATCCAACTCCTATTGCCATTATGATCCAGACTTTGCCTAATTCTGTATCTAATCCAATTATTGGAACTAAAGGGAAGCAAATTGATGATGAGGTAATAATTGCCACTGTAGATGATCCTTGGGCAGTTTTCAAGAATGCTGCGATTAAAAAAGGTACTAATAGCCCAAATGAGCCATATAATGATTGATTCGTCAAATACTCTTGAAAGGGAATAGTTTGAATTACTTTACCTAAACCTCCTCCAATGCCTGTGATTAGTAGTATCGGGAAAACCTGTTTAATGGCTTGTATAAAACTCGAGGTAATAATTTTTTTTCGATTTATTTTAATCAATTGAAGGGAAAAAAGCATTCCAATTCCTAGAGCAAATACAGGACGCGATATAATATTGGCAACTTCGATTAGAATTTGATTATTTGAAATAAAATTTGAAATTGGCCTAATGCTAAGAAGAAAAACAGGTACTATAATTGGTAAGATAGCTTGGCTAAAACTTGGAGAATTTTTGACTTCTTGTTTTAAGACAATTATATCATTACTATAATTATTTACACCCTTTTTTTTAATAATAAAATTAGCGTAAACAGCTCCAATAAGAGCCAATATAAAGGCAAAAAATGAACCGAAAATAACAAGTAAAAAAAGATTATCTAATTTTAGGTTAAATGCTGCAGCAAGTGGACCTGGAGTAGGAGGTACTAAGACGTGAGGCGCAAATAATCCCGTAGATAAAGCAACCGATAGGCCAGTTAAAGAAATTTTAGCGTGTTTTGAAAATGTTTTATTTAAATTAAATAGAATTGCAAAAGCTGCATCACAAAAAATAGGAATAGAGACTAGGTAGCCTATAAAACTAATGGCATATGGTAAAGGAATTTTTTTTAGATATTTCAATATGCCCCTAGCTATGGAATAGGTTCCTCCAGATTTTTCAAGCAAAACCCCTATAATGATTCCGAAAAAAATTAATAACCCTAGATTTTTTATTACTCCAATGAGTCCGTCAAATATTAAGGAAAAGCTTTTATAAATTGGAATTTGAAGCAAAAATCCTAAAGTCAGTGAAGCTACAAACAATACTAAAGATGGATGTAGTTTGATTTTTGAAATGCATAGTATTATAAAAACTAAAACTAGGAAGACACTTGCTATTGGGAACAACATAGTATCTAAATATAAATAATAAATATGAACAAAAACTTACTTATATCATTCAGCTAATATAGCGTTCATAATTGTTGGTGCATGTACACGAGAGTTTTCTATGAACCATTTGTTTGTTTTGTATCCCCCACAAACAACTCCTGCTAGAAATACTCTTTTTGAATTAGATTCCATAGTCTCATTATTATATACAGGTGTTTTGTAGTCATCTTTTTGGAATCTTACACCAACACTCTCGAGCATTTCAAAGTTTGGCTCATAACCTGTCATAGCTAAAACAAAATCATTTGCAATTTTATAAGAGTTTTTTGTATCCTTGAAATGAACAAAATCTTTTTCAATACTGGTGATTGAAGCATTAAAATAGGCTTTTATACTTCCTTCCTCGATTCTATTTATTATATCAGGTCGGGCCCAATACTTCACATTACTCCCAATTTCTTTTTCACGAATAATCATGGTTACGCTTTTAGCACCCTTTCTGTAGGTTTCTAGAGCTACATCAACAGCCGAGTTTGCAGAACCAACAACTACTATATCCATCCCGAAATAAGGATGGGGTTCGGTATAATAATGTTTCACTTTGGGAAGATTTTCACCAGGGACATCAAGTAAAAAAGGGCGGTCATAAAATCCTGTAGCAAATACAATATTATTAGAATTGTAAATTCCTTTGCTAGTTTCAATCCTAAATTCCTGCGCTTCATTTTTTATGGTTTCTACAGGTTCGTAAAGATTAAGTTTGAGCTTCCAGTGGGTAGCAACCCTTCTGTAGTACTCTAAAGCTTCTGCTCTTGTGGGTTTTGAATTATGAGAGATAAAAGGAATATCCCCAATTTCTAACTTATCAGAAGTTGAAAAAAAAGTCATATTTAGGGGATAATTGTAAAGCGAGTTCACCATTACACCCTTATCAAAAATCATATATTTTAAGCCTCTTTTTTTTGCTTCAATACCGCAAGCAAGTCCTATCGGGCCAGCGCCAATAATAATTACATCAACCATTGCTCTAAAGTATGAATCTTTTTAAGAATATTTAAAAATTATAATAATAAACTATCAATATAATTTATTTAATAGTTTTATCAAATATTTATAATAATAATATGACAAAATTTGATGTTATTGATAATAATTTTTTACTAATTATAGTTTTTTTCTATAATTTAATAATTTATGATAGTAATATCTTTTGCCTTATTAAAATTGAAACGATGCAAAGGGTTAGATATGTTGTCATTGTTGCATTTCCAAAATAAAAAGCTACCAGGACAGAAGTTGATAACCACCAAATGGGAAACAAAAATGCTCCTAATGCATATTTCATTGAACTAACAAAAACTTTATCATCAAATTGATTTATTATCTTTCTTGATATCCATAGTGGAATAAAATTTGGAAGTCCTAAAATTGATGAAAAAACATTTCTGAATCTATTTATATTGCGTCTTTTCGGCAAATCATTAGATGAATATTTGAGAGCTTTTTTTAAATCATAAAAACTCATTTTTGTTGTTATTCTATTTATACACTCTTTTTGAATAGGATATTTTTCGGTCTCCAATGGAAGCCAGAGACATTGCTGCATTCTTGTCTGTAGCTCTTCTCTAATTAAATTTATATTTTCAGCTTCATTAAGTTTAGTATTTATAAAATCTGATACTAATAATGGTTTTCCGTAAACAAGATGGAGAGTAGTGCAAGTTTGCTTGTGGTGCCCATAATTAATTCCAACTGGGAGAATATAGATTTTTTTACCCCTATTATAATTTTGGGCTTGTAATGCAAGCCTACTACTCCCTTTAGAAAGCTTTTTTAGATAATACTCATCATGATGACCGCCTTCTGAAAACATCATCAAAAATTTGCCATTTCCCAATAGCTCATAACATTTTTTGAAAGTAATATCATTTTTTTTCAAATTACTATAACCGTTTCTTATCCTATATACAGGAAGCATCTGCAGTGCGTCTAAAAACCATTGAAGAGGACCACCAAAAACGTCACTTCTTGTTAAGGATGTAATTTTTTTTGGTGTCATAGAGCCAATAAGCAGGGGATCTAAAAAGGCACCTTGATGATTCGGAGAAAATAATACCCCACCGTCCTTAGGAATGTTTTCATACCCATATTGCTTTATATCTCTAAAAAAAATTTGGTTATAATACCTTAGGAAATATTTTAGTGAAAAATAAAAGATGTTTTTCAAAGGATTATCAGGTTACTTGTCAATTTAAGTTTAATGTAGCGAGTAAACCTAGGAATTTTTTTTAAAGATTGATAACTAAATTTTAAAATAAAATAATTTACAAGTAATGTCTTTGAATAAATTATACTCAATTAGACAAAAATATATTAACTTGGCAATGAATAATAGACAAGATAAAGGCTTTCAGATTATTTTCAAATATAACTTTTACTTGTTCGGTTGTTCGAAACAAATGAAAATAAAATAATATGAAAACAAAGAATATATTAAAAAGGGTATTTTCTGCCCTATTTTTTTTAGCCATCCAACTTACTCTTGCACAAAATATCATTTCAGGAAAAGTAGTTGATTCTGAGAATCAAGAGGCCATTCCTGGAGCTAATGTTATTGTTGTAGGATCAAATACTGGAGCAGTAGCTGATTTCGATGGGAACTTTACATTAAATACCTCTGCTGAACTTCCTTTAACTATCGAGGTAAGTTATGTTGGTTATAGCTCCCAAAGTTTGGAAGTTACGAGTCTAGACCAAGAAATTGTTGTTTCCCTAAGTTTTGGGCAGAATCTGAATGAAGTTGTTATTTCAGCGTCGAGAAGATCAGAAAAGATTTTAGATGCACCTGCTTCTGTTTCTATTCTATCAACACAGGATATTGAGAATACAGCCAATGTTAATGATCCAGTAAGAAACTTGATTAACATACCTGGATTGCAATTTCAACAGCAATCTGCTAATTCAATAAATTTTGAAATGAGAGCTGGCTCTGGCGTTTTTGGTACAAGCGTATTTCCTTTACTAGATTACCGATTTCTACAGTCACCTGCGTCTGGATCTTTTTTCGCTTTCCAATCAGGATTATCTAATTTAGATATAGAGAGAATTGAAATCGTTCGCGGTGCTGCGTCTGCCCTCTATGGCCCTAGTGTTGAATCGGGTGTAGTTCACTTTTTCTCTAAAAAAGCTATTGATAAACCAGGCACATCAGTTGAACTTATAGGTGGAAACTTAAGTACTCTGCAAGGAGCAATTAGACATGCCTATGCAAATGATAAGAAAACGTTTGGATTCAAAATTAATGCTCAATACAAAAAAGGTGATGAATTTAGCTTAGATCCTGTAGAGGATGCAGGTTTTTTAGCTCAAATTAACGGAGCCACCGCAAATGGTATTTTCCAACCAATAGTTTCAGGAAATAGAATTGACCCTGCCCAAGTACCTACTTCTCCAATACTTACAAGATCTGAAATAGATCCTGATGGAGATGGGAACGCATACTTGAATGAATATGAAACCTTTATGGCAAACGCTCATTTGGAGTTTAGACCTAATGATAAAACTGATGCTGTAATTTCAGGTGGAATTAATTCAGGAAATGGACTAATAAACCAGGCACAAGGACCTGGATATGCAGCTGGAAACGACTATTGGGGTCAGGCTAGGATTAGATCTGGAGGATTTTTCGGACAATTATCCTACACAGCTAATGATGGAGGTAGTGAAAATGCACCATTTTACCTTTACTTATCAGCACAAAGAATTATAACTAAAAGATCTGCTCTTGATATTCAATTGCAATATAGCTTTGATACTGAAAACTTCCTTGATTCTAACTTCACTTTTGGTGCAGACTATAGAGATATTGGCGCGGATTCAGAAAATACGCTTTTTGGGATTAATGATGGAAGCAATGATTACATAAATTATGGTGTCTATGGACAAGGGACTTCACGTTTTAGTGACAAGTTAGACCTTACTTATGCACTTAGGTACGATAAACTAAATTTTATTGACAAAGGTAAAATAGCACCAAGGATAGCACTTGTATTTAAACCAAATGCAAAAAATAGTTTTAGGTTAACATACAACGAAGCTGTTTTTGGACCAAGTGCGCTAGAGACCTATGTTGACTTTCCAGTGCAAATCCAATCTCCTGGTGTTTTAGACGTATGGTTATCAGGGCAAACATCTGCTCAAAATTTTAATCCAAATGCACCAATCGAAGTTGTTGGGGGCAATGGATTAGTACTTCCTGCGGATACTACTGATTGGCCGCTTGCAATTCCATACGGAGCTGTTGCAGGCCAGGTTCTACCCGCACTTTATCAAGGAGTTGGAGCTAATCCTAGTTATGCTCCTCTTTTACCTTTAGTTCAGAACTTTTTTAGTACGTATCAACCTAGTGGGACTTCTGGAACAATACAAGGATATAATGCATTTAACGGAACTCCAATGCCACAAGCTGTTGGTACACCTTCAGCATTACTTGGAACTACAACTTCTTGGGAAGTTGGATACAAAGGTTTACTTGGAGACAAATTTGCAATAGGATTAGACGTATACACTTTTGCTAGAACTGGCTCAACTCAGTTTACTGCTATTGGTCCTACATTTAGGTTAAACGGATATCAAGGGATACCTAATGCATTAGGTGCTCAAGTTGCTGCTGATTTTGCTGCTGATCCTCTTATTAGTGGAGCAATTACTCAAGCTGTAACTGCTTTAACACAAGCTGCTGTAGAAGCCCAATATACAGCATTAGGCATACCTGAAGCAATATGGGCAACTGGTGCTCCGGCAGGAGCATTAGGTCCAGGAACACCAGCAGTAGCTCCAGTTTCAGCAGCTGTTGCCGCAGCAGCACCTGGCCAGATTGCGGCTGCAAATGCTGAAGTTGCCACCCTAGTGGGCGGAGCTTTTATCCAAGGTGGACAAGCTTATGTTGATGTCATTAAGCCAGTAGCAGAAGGGGGTCAAGGAGCAGGAGCTGCAGTAGGCGCCATAGAATCCCAAAGAGTTCCACAAGGAGATAACATTACTCATATTTCTGCAGGATACAGAATTTTCGATAATGTAACACGTTCACATTGGGGAAGTGATCTTTCAATGGAATATTTC
>CETK01126718.1_pt1 | contig 17197 bp, 2 predicted proteins | sample 361431 | NCBI WGS metagenome assembly CETK01 (sample SAMEA2622452, study PRJEB7988) | marine metagenome | biome: marine biome (ENVO:00000447); feature: surface water layer (ENVO:00002042); material: "saline water (ENVO:00002010), including plankton (ENVO:xxxxxxxx)" | depth 5 m | reverse complement strand
CCGGCAGTACTGTAGGAGACGCGGAGGAAGCGGTAATTTACTATCGACAGGCCGGTTCAACTAGCTGGTCTGATGTTTGGGACATTTGCACAGGAACAGACTGCGCAGCTAACACTGCCTATCAATCATACCTAGCCAACCCATCAATTATCTTCCAGGTTCCTGGAACTTATGAGGTGTTAGTATGGGACACATTCGGTGATGGCTCTGGCGCAGGTGCCTCAGGACAAATTGTCTACGCTTCAGCTGGTTCATCGACCGGAACCATTCAGAACAGCCCTTCAGGCTTAAGGATGGTATCACTTGTCAGCACAGAACAACTAGGAACTTTCCAACTCAATGCTGCTTCCGCTGACAGGGCAATTCCGCTTTGTTCGTCGGTGACAGCGTGTACTACTGGTGCCATGAACATGTTTGTTGATGCCTACCAAACTGGTGGCTACATAGAGTTCGCTATGGGATTCTCTGCGGCTGCTAACAATCCTTCGTGGACTGGAACAAGGTATCAAGCAGGTGGAGCATACTTCGATGACTTCTATCTAGTGGTTGAACTTGAAGACACCACGCCAGACGCCACCCCGCCAACTGTGCAATACGACGGACATTACACCGGAATTACCTCATATGTTGCAGGCGAGCGAACATTATTCCTGTCTCTAATGGACACCAACAACCCGGTCGACACCACTGCCACAAATGGACCAAAGTTGCACTACAGTACAGATGGAGGTAACACTTACACTGTCGCAAGTGCTTCATCAACCGGTGCATGTCTGACTAAAAACCAAACCTGTGGTTTCTCCGCATCAACAGCTGATATCCCATCAGGAACGACTGTCGACTACTACTGGACATTTAGTGACGCAGCAGCTTACGACAGCAACAAAATCCCAGCACAAACACCTAACCCAGGACGTTTCCCTGCCGCAGGTGCTGCTGATTTAACTTTCACAGTTGCTGACATATACTCTGCACCAACAGATGGTTCAGACATGAAGATCACCACCTACATGGAGAACATCAGAAGTGCAGAACCTCACACCAGTGTCTCATCAGCCGCCTACGCTGCTGATGTTGACCGACAAATGACATACTACACATCATCTGGAGAATTCAGTTTTGAATTCGGTTTAGACAACTGTGGTGCTAATTTCCCAACTCAATCCCGAGTTCCGGGTACTGATGGTCAAGGAAACTGTTTCTATGACATTGACGGTGGCTCTTGGGGAGCTACCTACGGAGAAGCAGGTGGCCACTGGGACGTTAACTGGGAAGGAATTGCTACTGATTGTTCACCTGACATGGCTAGTTGCTCGGGAGCTCCGACCAACAATCTAGAATTAGATGCTTACTTCGGTGGCCCGCTAGGCATTAGCGGCGCAATTGGTGCAGGCAACTTGTTGTTTGTTTACGATGATACTTCCAACACTTGGATGATTGCAGGAACAGGCACTGGAATTGCCAACCAACTCGATTTGTCCATGCCGGATGTCAACTGGATGAACCAGCGCACATCCAACATATTTACACCTACTGGACCATCTCCTGTTAGAACAACTATTTCCACCGGCGTAGGAGGTTACGGCGGCTTTGTTTCACAAGTAACTGTACCAGCCGGAGATGTTGGTAGAATCATCTACTTCTGTGGTTCTTACTGTAATGAGGCTGGAGTCGCACTTCAGGATGTTGCTACCGGAACAGTTTACGACATGGGACGAAACAGTAGGAGGAGTGGTGCGTCATTCCAGACCGTGATTGGTCAGCAATGTAGCAGCAGCTCAGGGTTCTCTGGGACCGTGTATTCTGATGCATTCAATGGACCATGTAACACCGTAGACGTATTACAAGCTGGAACCTACAACTTCTATCATTATGACTACTGGGGAGACGGGTCCAATGGTGGAACCGTTGCGCTAGAAACCATTGCTGCTTCTGCCGGTTTCTCTGGCGGATCCACTGGACCATTTGAGACTAACCTGTTCAACGGTAGGAATACAAACACAGTGAGTCGTCAGGCCCAATCTTTTGTTATCGACCTAAGCGACTCATCAGTGCCATCAATCGGCGCTAACGCTGGTTTTGGCGGTGCTCAATTCGGTACTGGTAGCGGGCAATTCAACATGATTTGTATGACAACCGCTGGCCATGTAATGTTCATGGACAGCACAACTCCAAGATGCTCACCAGACGCTGTTTCAACTTCGGCTGGTGGACAGTGGCAAGGGTTCGCTCTAGGCGCTGGTAAGACAAATATCCAGTATCTCCCATCCATTCCCGGAATGTTGTGGCAGATTCGTGATGTTGCGCCAGACCCTGATACTGTTGCACCAACAATCGCTAATGCAGAGATGGGTGACTCACATGCGCTCGACAGAACACTTACCGTAACTCTGTCTGACAACGGTGTGTATGACACCGGTATCAATGTGAACCCAGTTCCAAGTCAAGGTCCAACTGCACATATCACCATTACATCCCCTGATGGAACTGTAACTACCACAACAGAAGCTCTACAACCAGACGGTGACAGAAACACCTGTGCTGTTGAAACTTGCGACTGGTCTACAGATATCGACAATCTAGTTCGAGGTGACGTTGTGTCTTACTACGTCACTGCAAAAGACGTATACCCACCTGCACCAAACCAACTAATAACTCCAACATACTCATTCACTGTTGCTAACCCAACTAACACCTTGATAGTGGAATGGCACGAATATGCATACTCAGCATCGGCTTCACAACCATGTAGCATGCAAGTCATAATGTATGATGTAACCAACGAATTCGAATACCACTATGATGATGATTGTTATGTTGACGACATCGTCGGTTTGGTAGGTATCAGAGAAGATCGAAACAATGTATTGCAGGTCAGGAATGACCCAACATCTAGGTCAGGAACATCTACGTTTGCTGGAAACCTAGAGCCTGGAAACCCACACACCAACAACGTTAGATTTACCTTAACTGACAGCGGAGAATATGCCTTTGAATACTTCGACAGGGGCATGACATTCCTACCGTTGGTTTCATCTGACCAAACAATACCAGTTAGGTCGACTACTTTTAGCAACGATAACAACTGTGATTCCAACTATGACTTCACCTACAACGGACTATACTGTGCCGGTAACTTCGATATTCCAGACGACTTTGACTTTGATTTCTACGGTCAGAGTTTCGATGGCGATGACTCAAACAACAGAATTCACGTTATTGGCAGTGGTATGCTCTACTTCATTGACAACGGAGACACCAACACATACCGCCACGAATCCAGTTGGAATACGAACGGTGCAATGTATGATTTGGATACAACTTCCACTCTGTTCCCAGACATGATGATGTCGCCGTGGTGGTCAAGAGAAACCATGGATTATTGTTATTCATCTGGTTCAAGAACTTGTGAGGGTGTTTGGTATCGAACTCTACCATATGACGGCCAAGGCAAATTAGTCACCGCTGACATAACTCAAGATACAACATGGTATGTAATCGACAGCCCAATCAAGGTCAACCCAACCGACCCTAGTGGATACCTATCCATTACTGCAGACTTGACAATAGAACCAGGTGTTGAGGTAATAATCGGCGAGAACAAGGGTATCTCATTCGATGGTGGATTGCAAGCAGATGGAACATGTGCTAAATTCACAGCTGTAGGCACTAGCGCTGACAGAATTACCTTCAATGCAGACCGCAGCACAAACTCTAATGCACTGTGGCATGGTTTCGCTTTCACAGATGATTGTGGCGGAACCGGACAAGAAGACCGTCATACATTATCCAAGGTTGACATTAGTAACACCAACTACGCAGCAATACAGGCAGGTAGCAGGCCAGCTGATGCAAACGGCCCTACTTGCGGAACAACGAATCAGGATTGTGACATCGGCGAATTTGAAATGACAGATGTCACATTCAGTAATGTTGAATCTGCTTTCTCTCACGGTAGTGGACAAGGAACTGTCGTAACTATGACAAACTTCGCAGTTACCGACTCAAGAAGTGCTTGTTTCAACTTTGCTGAAAACACAGTTGCTACACTGACAGGAACTGCAGGCAACCCTTCAACCATGACACGATGTAACACTGACCTAAACAACTGGGCGGGTGCTATTGTAAACATGCCGGGAAGTACTTCGGGATCTCTAACACTACAATATGTTGATATTGTAGACTCTGAGATAAGTCTAATCAGAACAGACCTACAGACAATCATCATCAGCGACGTTTCGGCGACAATGACCAACGGCGACAACAACCCAAGAGTGACCGGACAAGGTCAATGGGCATACGATAACAGTGGTGTAGGATTAGGTCTAAGTCACGGAATTGGCTCTGAAGTAACAATTTCCAATTTTGATGCTCAGAACTATGAACACGGATGGATTTATGCAGCTGCTGTAATCAATCTAAACAATGTAAATCTAGGAACTGGTGGATTCGGCAACGACCACGCATTCAAGATAAATCCATACGGCGGTGCTGTTACCAGCACTGTTGGAACTACTGGAACTAATTCAGTATTTGATGGCCTAACGGTTCCAAGTCTAGAGATGGATCGAACCCATCCAGGAACTGCCAATGCAATCACTGTTACCACCGACCTAAGAATCGGTGATCTTGGAGCCAGTGGCGCGCCAACAGATGTCATCGAGTTTACCAGTGCCAACGTTGGCGGTAAGTTCTGGGTTGACGGCTGTGATGCGAATGTAAAATTGTCTGACTCATCCGTTGGCCAAGCAGATTCGATTTGTATCAGCGCAGTTGGCTCAAGCGCCTTCGAGATGGTTAATTCGAATATAGTTCACAACTCTGGAAATTCAGCAATTTATCTAAAACAAACAACCGGAGTGTTCGTTAACGTCGTGGTGACTAGCAGTACAGTAACACCAAGCGGACCGTATGTGGCCTTTGCAGATCTAGCGAGTGATACATTCTTGATTGATGTTGACTACGTTGATAGCACTGGAACCACTACTCCTTGCGCTGATGCAAACGGAAAGACTGCAGGCTGCCCAACCGCGGCTTACAATGACCCAAATGTCGGTAATCTAAACCCTGAGATATACTATGGTGCGTTCGCTAATGCACTAGCCTACAGACAAGGGCTGGACCAAAGCACCACTCCGCCAACGATTACACAAATACCCGAAGCAGGCGTTACTGTAACCGCCTCAACACTTGACGCCAGCGGCGCCGAGTTGCTGCCAGGTAAGACAATCTACCGAACATTGACGCAAGCAGATGGAAGAACAGCGGAAGTAGCAGTCATAACCGGCGACCATTCTGGCAATGTCTACGACTCTCACATTGTTCGAGCAAGCGGTGCAGCAGGTGCGGGTGAAGCTCACCCTGTGCTTGCTGACGGAACGCCAGCAACCTTGGTAGAGTTCGTTGACGGAACGCTACAAACCCCGCCAACAAACTTTGATACATACACAATAGGTTCGTATGCTGATATCAGATTAACATCACCACCTGTTACGCTAAATGATCCGGTAATGAACTGTGCTTGGATGCAAACTAACGACACGTTTTCTACAGTCAACACCCCAAGCACAAATGAATATGTTTTCAAGGAAGCAGAACTAGTTCTAGCGGGTGATTTGGATATTGACGGTTGTGTTGTTGAGTTGAAAGGAACCAAACTAATATTCCGTGAGGACTCAGTCAACAACCCGGTTCTGACAATCAGCAACGGCGGTGTCTTGAGAATGACTATCGATACTGATACTGGTGAGTTGCCAAAGGTGTTTGGTGAAGGTAACCTTGACGCAGTAGACATAGCAATCACTGACGGTGGAACGCTTGACATGCAGGGTGGTACCATGAAGAACTTCCTTCTTGGAGCAGGCAAATCTGGACAACTCATTGTCGAATCTGGTGGTGCCCTTAACCTCGGTGACGGTGCATATTTGACCGCTTCAGACATCACAGCAGTTGGAACAGGTAGTTTCCCAATGATTCATGCTAATGGCGGTGTAGTAACCGTATCTTCTGCAGCAACTCTTGCTGGAGCAAGCAACCTCGGTGTTGGTGTTCAACTGGACAGTGGCGGTGAGCTAAATGGTAACGGCCTCACAGTAAGCAACATGTTCACAGGAATCGACTCCAATGGTGGGTCGCTGGACATAGACCAATATACCTCAAGTGACAACACCAACGGTGTTGTAGCACAAGACGGTCCAAAACTGCCGCAAGTATTCTCCAGTGCAGTATTGCAGGGAGTTACTCAGGCGAACTGGCCATTCGGTGTCTACGGAAATGGTTACGGTGAAATCCCAGGCATGGATAATTGCTATTATGTCCACATGAATGCTTGTTTCGAATGGGAAGAATACACAGTTGACTTATCCAGTTGGGTCGGTCTAGAAGATTACCTTCAGCCGAGTATGATGTTGAATTACGGCGGTATGGGCCGCCCATATTGGGTTGGCTGGTCCTCTGGTACTTTCCCATACATAGCATTGGATAATCTAATCATCACCATTACTGACGACCAAGGCAATGTCTATGATGTAGACTCATCTGACGATGTTGGCTACTACCCATACGGGGCTAATGATCCTGAAGTGGTCAACAACGGTGCAACTTACTTGGGAGGCCAAGGTGGAGTACCAAATTGGGACTGCAACAGAATTGGACTTACAGCTAATCCATGGCGATATGGTACTAACTTGTATTACAACTACTACTCATCTTCCGTTCCTAGCGTTGGCAACCTCTACGGTATGTCATCTAACGGATACCCAGAAGCGTTTGGATTCAGAGTTGGTCCCGGGGATACTCCAGAACCAATTGCAGTTTCAACTAGGCCATTTTTCATGTGGGGCTATGACGATCCATTCACTGGCCGATTCGGCCCAGGAGTCGGTGCGTTATCTAACTCGGGGACTTATCACGATACAACCGTCGGTGCAACCTCAACCTCGAACTACGAGGCGTGTACTGCCCGCGGTGCTACCTACATGACCCCCGGTATGAACATGCTACTTGAATGGCCGACACTTGACCTAACCGATCCTAGTATCGAGTCGGTTGAGTTGAAGTTTGACATGTGGCACCGATATCATGGTTCACGCGCTAACTACTTCGGCAACAACTTCCCAGATAATGTTGAGGTATTAGCTCGAGCTGGTTCCAATCCAGCACAATTCGGTGAATACTCAGAAGAGATAATTGGCAAGGGTGTTACAGTTAGCAACTCCGCAATTACTGGTGCTAACATTGGGATAGACATCAAGGGAGACACCATAACAACTCTAAACAATGTAGACATCGATGATCCGGCAGCGTTCGCTGTAAGGACCTCAGGTGCTAACAATGTCTACATCGACGGTTTGGATGTTGATGATTCCAGCGCTGGTGCTAACTCAAACTATGGTTTCTATACCGAATCCTCGAGCACTGGAACACAGGAAATCAAGAACTCAAACTTCAATGGTCTAGGAACAGCAGTATACCTAACAAACGATGTGGACACCTTAGTAACTAACACAGTTATTGCTAACAATGCAGTCGGTCTAAGAGTAGGTGCACAGAGCGAGGCAGACCACAACTTTGAATCGTTGACGCTGAATCAAAACGGAATTTCGGTTAAGGCAGATGGTATTGGTTCGTTGTCGATGACAGATGTGGATATCACTTCGGTTAATACCGACGTAGAAATCACTGCAGGTAACAATATCGATTTCCTTGACGGTGTAGTTGACTCAGCCAAGATTTCCATTGGTTCTGGAACAACAGGAACTTTCGACCGAGATAGAACATACACGGCGGAGATTTCTGCTGATGGTAACCCTCTGGACGCAACCAATGTAGTCCTATCTAGTAGAGATGCAGCAACCTCAACCTCAGGTCAGACCGATGTCAATGGTGTGACCAGTGGATTGTCGTTCTCAGTATTCGATATGGATGCTACTGGATTGACCGACTTCACTGCTTTGTTTAACACATACACTCTATCGACTGTTGCTATGGTGTCCTACTCATGGACGTCCGAAACGGTTAACGATGCGGATTTCCGATACATCCAAACCAGTCCGACACTGACTGACGCTCCAAGCGATCAAGTTTCAGTAAACTACGATGAGATTTCTCTGGTCGACCAAATTGATGCAAGAGTTTGTGGAACAGACTCCGATTACGTGATGGTTGCCCCTTGTGCTGGTACACTACCTTCGTCCAGCAGCAGCAGATCATACAACAATGGTATGATTGAGTATGGCGATAACGAAGGCTGGCAAGATGGGACCTCGACACTAGACTTGTCTGGTAAGGCAATCATGATTGATACTGGACGGTTAGAGCTCAAAGACGGAGTAAATTACATCCTTGACAATGCAGTTGTATTCGATACAGGATATACCACCGAATTTGGTGCAGGCGTCACAGATTGGAAGACTTCAGTCCCGTATGGGTCGACAATTTCCATGAGTGGCGGAGAAATCAACGGTTTGTATCCAAGAACCGAAACCGGTGATGTAGTTGGATTGATTATTGGTGGTCTCGCCGGCTCATCGGAGGGAGCGCTCAATCTAGACATTGACGGCGTCACTGCGAATAATATCGTCGGGTTTGCCACCGGAACAGGTGATAGAACCTCCAATTCACTATCTGGCACATACAATACATATCTGCCTACTACAGTGAACATTGACAACAGCTTCTTGAACCACTTCCGAGGTTACTTCTTCACCCCATCACTTTACTCAGACTTGGATTATTGTGTTAGGTTACACGGTGTTTCATCTGCAAGCATATCGGGTAATACATTCAGCGATTGTACTGTTGGTGTTAACTTCGGCGACTCTGATTGGAACGATGCAGGAACAACAACAATTGCCCATGAACAAATCGGTTCTGACAATGTAGTTATTGATAACAATGAATTCTACGGAGCATCTGGATACAACATCCTTGCTTGGTCAGATGCTGATGCAGATTTGACACAGATCACTAACAACGTCATGAACTGTAACACTTGTATGCACGTTAGATATTATGATGACACATCTGTTATGCCAACAATTTCTGGTAACACATTCAATGGTGGTCTCTGGGGTATCTACACGGAAGATACAGAATCAATAACCATCAGCAACAATCAATTCAACAATATCGAAAATGCGGCAATCCGTGCATTGAATGGTGACTTCGATGCCACAGGCAACGTGATTAATGATGCAGGGCAATACGCAATTTTCGCTGACTCACTTGAGAAGCCCGAAGAAATTGTCGAAACAATTGTTGCGGGTGTCAACTCACCACAACCAGATGACGGTATACACTACATCACTTGGTCCACCAGTTGTGGAGGGTATGGTGCAGGTTTGGGAACTGGTGGTTCCACAGCCTGTACATCCCCAGATGTGACTTACGTGTTGAGTCCTGGCGATGAGATGATCATCCGTCTACACGAGGGCGGCAGTTACATCAGTGAATTGACAGTGAACTACAAAGAACCAAGCGGTAACGTTGGTTCATGGAATCCAGTAAGTGAAGGCGATACATCGGATACTGATGGGACACCCAACCCGTTGATTTTCAGCGCTCCAGGAACATACTTCTTCAATCTAGAGGATTCGTATGGTGACGGTGCAAACGGCGGTGGATTTGAAGTTATCATGGCCGCTGCTGGCGCATGGTCTAACTCTGGAATCAATATGAACCCCAAGCAGTTCTGGGACCCTGGTGTTGCAGGACTGCTCACAGTTGAGCCCGGTTACAGAGGCCCATACAATGGCTATGCCTACAGTCCATCATCTGGATTACCTGTAGGATACTCCAACACACTTGATGGTGTTCTAATCCAAAATAACGGAGCAGACCCAATCGGTTATGAGATGACTGGAATAGACCAGTGGGGCGACGGTTGGAACGGAAACTGGATGCGAATGCAAGTTGCACCAGTCGGTTCATGGACAACACAAACAACAGGTTACCCACCAATTTCTGGTAACTCTGGTGGTCCGCAAGGAACCACAATCGGCGGTATTGGCGGTGCATCATCATCCGCTTTCGAGTGGGTAGGATTTACCTCTGGAAGATACTCTCAACCAATAGTTGTTACACTTGACCCAGGCTACGAGATGCGTTTCTCGATGCACCGTGGCGGTTCATGGGCAGGTGAAGTAGTTCTACAGATACAGGAAGTCAGCCCACCAGATACTGCGTGGGTTGGTCCAACAATTGCTAACAATGACATCAACTTCGACAGCACAAATAACAATCCGCTAGCGGTTGGTATGCATTTCGCAAACTGTGATGTTGTGGATTACTCGATCAATACCCAAGCAAACACCATTGATATCGGACAGAATGCCGTTGAAAATAACGGTTGTATCTGGAACGATGTTAATTCTGTGATTACCGGTTCTGATGTGGCAGGCTCTGTTGGTTACAATGACGACAACAGCTACGGGTTTGACATCACGCTAGACGGAACACAAATCTCTGGCTTTGAGACAGGTATCAAGAAAACCGGAGCAGGTATGCTGACTCTAACTGGCGACGCAGTAATTACTGCTGGTGCAGGTGGAATTGGTGTCGATGCTGTCGACATCGCAGTTTCGGCTATTGGCGCAACTGTCGACGGTGGTTCAACAGGTATTGGTATGCATCTAGAGAACAGCCCATACGGGTGGTTCTATCCAATGGATGCAACTGGAAACATTGGTGTTCACGCTAAGAATTCAGAAATCCTATGGGATGTTGGTGAGGTTGATGCAGATACTATACTAATTGCAGAAACTGTGACCGGAACTATTCAGTCTTTGACTGACCCAGCTGGAGGCGGTGGCCCAGGAGTTGCATCAGCAGGTTCGACCACAATGATTGACGCTCGTTCAGACTCTAGACTAACAGTAATTGACTGGCCACTTGACGAGACCAAGATGTTAGTCGATGGCACTTCAGTGGTCAGAGAGGCTAATTGGTTGTCGATTGATGCTAACCACCTTGGTGACGAGCCAACATCCGCTGTTGGCTTGTCAATCATATCTGATGGAGACTACACAGCATACAGTTCCCCGGTATTCCAGGGCACTATGCTGGTTGACGGTGACTCGAGTGATTGGGTTGGCGGCAATGACCTGAATCCGTCTGGATATGCAATGCCAGGTAGTGTCGGTGGTCCAATGTATCTAACTACTGAATCAGGCAACGTAATGTTTGGCTTTGACAGTATTTCAACAGCAACAAGTGATGTCTACATCTACATTGATAGCAACGATTTGGCTGGAACCAAGACCGGCTTTAATGGAATCCATACACTACCATATGATGCTGATTATGTGGTAGTTGTCGACTCAAGTGGTGCCGATGTTTACTATTACAACGACCCAGCATGGGTTTTGAACCCAACTGCTAACGCTGTTACTGCTGAAGGAACTTACCTAGAAGTGAGTATCCCTGTTGGATCTCTGGGTGGTAGTTCTGTCAACTCCATGAATATCGTCGCAACAGTGCAAGATATCGGAACTGATACTGTATCCGCAGTCAGCCCGACTCAAGCAACCGTTGGAACTGGAGCAGAGACACTGACTGAAGCATACGAACTAACCTTGAACAAACTCGACTTGGCTGATGGAACAATCGGCAACGAAGTATTGCTACATAGAGCGTTTGAGTTCAGTAACACACCTACTGCACCTCACACATACTCCGTCATGGTCAAAACAGCTGCAGAAGCAAGGCACACTTGTGACTACGACTGGGCAACAACCACTGGCGTAACTATGGATACAGGTAAATCTCTAACCTTCGAAATCTTAAGAGCATGTCCGGAAATAACCGCTGCCCTTGACAATTACAAGGTGCTAGAGGATTCTGGTGCGGTAACTCTTGACCTCGCAACGTTTGTTGATGATGAACAAGATGTTGAAGCAAACATGGAATGGGATGTGACCGGCGATAATATGGATGCATTTGCAGGAATCCTAACCGACTTTACTGACTTGACTGGCGTTACTGGAACTTATGACATAACACCAATTAACGACCAATTCGGAACCTTCGAGTTAACGTTTGAAGTTGTTGATAGTCATGGTCAAACTGCAAGTAAGACCATAGTTTATGAGGTACTCAATGTTAACGATGCCCCAGTAATCTGTGATGCCAGAACTAATGTTGACCCAGACTGTGACAATGGTAACCTATACCTCTATGCTGATACTGCTGGAGAAAGGTATAACTCGAGAGACGAAGGATTCACCAGCTACAGTAAACCGCTTGGTAAGGTTGCCAATGATACCATTAACTCATACATTAGAGACATGGCAAATGAGCAAGACCCGATTAACCAAGTTTACACATGGGGAGCTAGCGCTGACTGTGATCAAATCTCAGTAAGTCTGCAACAGAATGCTAACCTAGTTGATGAAATTGTCATTGTTGAAAACCAAAACTGGGAGTATGGTGGTATTTGTGCCATCACACTAACTCTGTCTGATGACGGCAATGAGAATATTGATGCCGACCCAGTAACCGTATTCTTCGAAGTCGCTCCAGTTAATGACGTTCCAGAGTTTGTTTACCCCGGAACGAATCTAGGCGGCAAGGGTGGAATAGTTACATCCTCTGACGGTAGCACATCATTCGTTAATGACGGTGACAACTATCGATTAGATCTAGTTGAAGACACAACTGATGCTGATGCATTGACCTTTGATCTATCAGATATCAAGACTGATATCGATCACCTCGATGCAGATTTAACATGGACGCTGACAGATACTAACACCTGTAACTCTGGAAACTACTACACACACAGCATCAACGCTGACATACTAGAGTTTACCTTGATACCAGACGCAACTACCAATGCTGAGCCATGGGAAATTGACATGCTCAACAACAACGGTATCCACCAGACCAGAACTGCAAACGGCCGTTGTGAGATGACACTAACTCTATCAGACAGCCAACAACCACCAAATTACATGCCAAACTACACCGCACTAACTCCAAACAACTACGTGCAAGAGAGTGTATCAGTAACACTATCGGTTGAAGTTGACAATGTTGCCGAGAACGTGCCAGATTACTTCCTAGACGAAACCGATGGATTTGACTTCAACAGAGTTACAAATGTGATGCCAGGAACCATGGTTCCAGTCGATTTCAGCATCTTTGCTGGCGGCGATGAAGGACCATACACCTACGATCACCTACTGGTTGTTTCGCTGCACTCCGATGGACATGATGAGATTGAACTACCACGTTACTACTCACCACCTGCATTCGGCCAATCTCTTGACATCGAGGACTGGGATGTGCTAATCACTGAACTCACCACTGAGGTTTGGGTAGAAGTCGATGTTGTAACCTGTAACCCAGGTGCTGTCTGCACACCAGAAACCAACACCATACAGACTGACAACCCAGAATCACACAACCGAGTTTCAAGCAGCCAAGTATTCGGTAAGTGGTCCGAACCAGGTAGAATTGGTGAGGATGCTAACGGAGCTCAATCCAACAGAAGGCCAGCATTTGAAGACAAAAATTGGTGTAACAACATGATGTCCTCGAACAGTGGTTCTGATGTTGCATGGAGTGAAGCAAACAACTGCGGCCACACTGAGCAAGGCTACATTGGAATACAAGCCTCACAAGATTGGCAAACATCGGGCGATGCGCTACCAGTTGTTGTATCAACAATCGGTGCTCTGTCTGTAGCGTCATTCGCACCAAGTATAGTGGCAGTTGCGCTAACAGGATTATTCGTCAGCGCACTTGTCCTTGCCGGACGCAGAGATGACGACGAAGAAGAGTTTGAAGAGCAAATGTCTGACGATGAATCGGCTGTGAGCCCAGTTATTGCAACTATCCTAATGGTTGCGATCACTGTTGTTCTGTCCGGTGTTGTGTATGTTTGGGCAGCTCAGCTCGCTGACACTGATACCAAAGGTGTTCCAAGAGTGACTTTTACTGCAGAGAATGTCGACACTGGTGATATTTCTACAGACCACTGGAAGATTTCCGTTGGCCAGGCACAAACTGTATTGGCTACACAAGCTGTAGAAGTCAAAGTAACCTATATTGATGCAACTGGAGCAACTGTAACAGAGACGACCAATCTCGCATCGACTAACAAGGTATACGGTTTCTCACCATTTAACAGTGATCAATTGGTAACCTTTGGCGACGTAGTTACACTTGATGATACTGAGACTATATCTTCTTTCAGCACTGGTGATGACATCTTTGTCAAGACCCACACCGCTGATGGAACGCCTCTAGTTGATGCAACCATCAAGATAGTTTACTCACCACCAGGTGACACACAAGGCGCAGTTTTGAAGACCTATACAGGCCTCAGTTGGAACGAACCAGTCTGAAGTGAATAAAGTTGCAAGACAAGGCGACAGTGGGAGGGCCTCGGCCCTCTCACTGCGTGCTTGATCCCATATTATCCAGCGCAAGCTAGTTATGGTATGTGACGAGCGTTTTTGTATTGAAACCTACACCATGTTGTATGACCAAAGTGCCAAAGGTTGTCGTGTTTGATTGTGACGGCGTGTTAGTAGATTCTGTGAGTTCATGGAAAACTCTGCATGATCATTTTGGGACTGACAATTCAGATAACCTCAAGAGATTTATCGAAGGAGAAATCACGGACACCGAGTTTATGGCATTAGATATCAAAATGTGGAAGACAATAAAAGAGCCAATCTATCGTGATGAGTTGTTTCGATCATACTCAGGCGTCAAGATTATGCCGGGCGCAAAAGAGCTAATTGCAGAACTAAAAGCCGCTGGTATATTTGTGGCTATAGTTAGCGCGGGTGTTGATCTGTTTGTATCGTCAATTGCGTCTATGCTCAAGGTAGATGATTGGATTGCTAATGGTTTCGTGTTCAATGACGATGATACCCTGTCAGATGAAGGAACATGTCGGTTACACGCAACAAAAAAGGGCGTAATCATCGATAAAATCCTTGATATGCACGGATTTGCAGCCGTAGATTGCGTTTCAGTTGGCGACTCTGAAATGGATCTGTCAATGCAAGTAGAAGGTAGTCGATTTATCGGCTTCAATCCGAGCAGAGAATCCTCCAAATCAGCCTTTGAGGCGGCTAATGTGCCAATAATTTATGAAAAAAATCTGCTCAGTCTCAAAGCTTTACTTGGCCTTGAGTAATCAAACGAACGGAATCGACATCGTGGCGTGACTCTGCAGATTAACAATCGTCAAGATACATGGTTTTGGTTGAAAACCTAGCATTCTCTGATATGATGTCTGGTCTTGCCATGTACTTGAACAAACAAGTGTTGTTCCTTTGAAGTCAACACATGCGTGTCCGTGAACGTGGCCAGTAACAAATATATCAGGAACTTCATTGATGACTAGTCCATCCTCCGGCTCGGGAGATAATGGAGTCTTACCACCCCATTGTGGGGCTAGATGTCGTCTGCGTAACATTTGACGCATGGCTTCAACTGGCTCAGCATAAGTCACGCTTTTTAACCCTGCAACGAAGTCGTCAATCGATTTGCCATGGTAAGAAAGAATTCTTACATCATGTAGTGAGAAGTCACACGGATTGCCGACAAAAGTAGTGGTGTTGTAGTCTTGTTGGATGTCTTTTTCAAATGTTGGCTGCGGTTCTGCGGGGCGCACTGCATCGTGATTTCCCGGTAGCATTACGCACTCAACCCAATCAGGTAGTAATTCCAATAATCGAGCAAACTCTGAATATTGTGTATATACATCTGTAATGGCGAGTTCCTTGTCTTGTCCAGGATATATCCCGATACCGTCAACACAATCCCCGGATAATACCAGATATTTGATGGTCTTTGCTAGTGGGTCAGTATGAAACCAATTGACCATCTTATGCCACTGTGCTTGCAAGAAGGTTTTGGAGCCAAGATGAATATCTGAGATGAATGCAACACTCACTCCGAATGGCGAACTAGTTTTTTGGTGTCTGTCTTTCATTGGGAAATGAAGGTCGTCAACGTAAAAGATGTCACCATTCTGGCTAAAGGTGCCAGAAACTCCCAAAACATCGTCCGGCATCAAACCTGCTTGGATAATTTGTTCTTGGAATCTGTCACGGTCATCACCCTGACGTTTGGTTAGCAAGCAGTTTAATTCACCGGTCTCATCTTCTAAACTCCACATTAAGTGCCCGTTTTTGGTGTACCTAGGATTATTTACCAGACCAATAGCAACCGCCTTATTTTCATATCCTTGGTAACGGTGGAGCTCTCTGAGTAAACGAGACACTTCAGTGGGCCTGCGAGGCAGGTTTGAGTTTTTCACAATCATAGCTCGAATTTTACTCAAACGGTCAGAGAAACACGCAGTAATATCATTCATTTTGCCCTCAGTCGTACTCCTACCTGTTATGTCATAATGGACTTTGATGTCTGTAGGAGCGTCTACTGCGAGGCAACTGTAGTCAGCTTCATTCCAATCTGGTAAGTTATTTCTGAATCTTATGTCTAACGGTTCAGGTGCTGCAATTGGTGCAATGACTCTGCCTAGATCGGTTGGGCTATTCTCAACCTTGGCAGCTGATTTTTTGATTTCGTCATTTATCTGCGGGAATAGATTGACTAGGCTGGAGAAAATTTCCTCGGTAAGGTGGCCTTTGTGAAAATCAATTTCCGGTCCTAAATCAAGGAGTTTGGCAGGGTCGGTGTGGTGGCGGAGACTGTCGACAATTTTACCTGATGTTATTATTCTGCGTTGACGCAACATATGGACAATATCTTCCGCTGTCGCTGCCATAATTTTTGGTAATGTCGCCACTCCAAAAGCAAATCGGTTGATTAGTTAATTCCATTCAACTTCTTCGCCGATTGATTCATCATCTTCAGGTGGCTCATCGCCACTCCAGGATTCATCCTGCCACGGTGCGGATTGTTTAGCTGCAGCCTCACGTTTCGCCCGTTCAACTTCGAATTCTTGGCGTGCTTGCTCTTTTTGTGCTTCAATTGCGGCTAATTTTTTCCTGTTTGCCTCTGCCTTCTCCATGGCATCGTCCCACAGGGCAATTGCTGTTAACAGCGCGAAGTGAACAAATCCAATTTTATTTTCCGAGCGATTACCACCAATCTGTGTCGATTCTGCGTTAGCCCAAGTATTCGAGGCGATGCCGACATAGACAGTGCCGACTTTTTTCGTGGTGGAGTCATTACCTGGACCTGCAATGCCCGTGATTGATATGGCAATATC
>CETK01386701.1_pt1 | contig 17212 bp, 15 predicted proteins | sample 361431 | NCBI WGS metagenome assembly CETK01 (sample SAMEA2622452, study PRJEB7988) | marine metagenome | biome: marine biome (ENVO:00000447); feature: surface water layer (ENVO:00002042); material: "saline water (ENVO:00002010), including plankton (ENVO:xxxxxxxx)" | depth 5 m | reverse complement strand
TCAGCTCCCTTTGAACTCCGTCAGGGCAGGAATGCAGCAGCGGTAATCTGGTCGTAGCGACGTGATATGGGTCGCTTGCCCTTTTTTATATCCGAGATTTAGGATGCTAATGCAAGTTTTTTTATTTCATTGAGAGCATAATGTGTGTGGCAATCTGCTCTGCATGCACTCTTGAATTTTCAATAAAAAGCGTACTTGTTTTTTTCCCAGCACAAACTACCCCAGCAACATAAATGCCTTTTCGATTGGTTTCAAGATGCTGTTCATCATAAACTGGGATACATGCTTCATCAGCAGAGTACTCGATTCTTAATCGATCTAGTAAAGCATAATTCGGCCTGTATCCTATCATAGCAAATACAAAATCATTCTCAATGGTAATCGATCCATCAGGAGTGTTTAGATCAACTTCATCATCACGTATTTCAATCACTTCACTATTGAAATAAGTCGTAATCTCTTTTTTTTCAATTCGGTTCTCTATGTCAGGTTTAACCCAATATTTAACAGTGGGTTTAACCTGAGAGTAGCGAATAGCCATTGAAACTTCGGCGCCTGATCGAAAGCATTCTAAGGCCACATCTACACCAGAATTACCCGCCCCAATAACCAAGACTTTTTGGCCGACATATGGATGTGCTTCTTTGTAATAATGCTGCACCTTTGGCAGGTCTTCACCAGGGATACCCATCCTGTTGGGAGTTCCATAAAATCCGGTTGCGATAACGATTTTACTTGCGTGATATTTGTCTTTATTGGTATTTACAATAAAAACTCCATCACTCCCCTGAACTTCTTGAACTGCTTCATACAAATGTATGGGTAGATCATAATATTGTGCAGCTCTTCTATAATATTCAAGTGCCTCACTACGCGTTGGTTTAAACCCATGAGAAATAAAGGGGATATCCCCAATTTCAAGTTTATCCGAGGTCGAGAAAAAGCTCATATTTACTGGATAATTATAGAGCGATTGAACCAAGCAACCTCTTTCAATTATCAAAAATGGTATACTTCGTTTTTTTAGCTCTATTCCAGTTGCTAGGCCAATAGGGCCTGCACCAATGATTATAACCATAATGATCCTGTGATTAATATGAGTAATAAAGATAAAAAATTCTAAGGTGTACAATTGCTAACACTTTTGTAGCTTAATTCACCATGATTGGACTCAGTGTAAACACCCCAAGCCCGATAAAAAAAATTGCTGCCATTGATCTAGGAACTAACTCATTTCATGTGGTAGTAGTAGAAATAATGTCCGATGGGAGCTTCCGGCGTATAGATGACCTAAAAGAAATGGTGGTTTTAGCTAAGGAAGGAATCGGCCGTAGATTATCATTGGAAGCAATGAATAGAGGTCTTTCCGCATTGCAGAAAATTAAGATTCTTTGTGACAGCTATCAGGTGGATCAAATTTTGGCGTATGCAACCAGTGCTATTCGTGAGGCTGAAAATGGGGGAGTATTTATTCAGCGTAGCATAGATGAGGTTGGGATAAAAATTATAGCTATACCTGGAAGTATGGAAGCCGAGCTCATTGGTTTTGCAGTCCAACATGGACTTAGTTTAGATGACAAACCTGTTTTAATTGTCGATATAGGTGGTGGTAGTGTTGAATTCATTCTGGCTAATAAAAACCAGTTTTACTTTTTAAAATCGTTAAAAATAGGCGTATCAAGGATGATGGATCAGTTTAAACCAAACGATCCTATATCATTCGAACAGATTGATCAAATTCAGGACTATTACAAGCAGAGTTTATTATCAGTTCAAGAGGCATTGAGCCATTGGCCAACAGAGCACATAATAGGTTCATCAGGGACTATGCAAAATATTGCGTCAATGATTGCTGCTGACCATGGAGTAGATGTAGCATCCTTTGCTTTAAATGAACGATGTTTCAGTCGCGAAGACTTTATTGGATTCTATGACTCATTTATTGGATTAAATAGGTTCGAACGTCAACGAATACCTGGTTTAGATGAAAAAAGAGTCGATTTTATTAATACCGGCATGATATTGCTCCGATACCTTATGGATGAGTTTAGCTTAAAATCTGTTCGCATTTCTACCCAAGCACTCCGAGAAGGGATGATAATTAGATACTTGAAAAAGGAATTTGTTGGGCTATATCGAGGCGCTACTTTTGATCCACGTCGTAGAAGTGTTTTTGAATTACTTAGAAAGTGTAATTGGCATGAACAACATTCGAGACAAGTTACAAATCTAGCGATAAAATTATTCGATGCCCTACAGGTGTCGTTAAAATTGAATGTTGAGGATCGAGAGTTGTTGGAATATGCTTCTCTAATGCATGATATTGGGTATCATATTTCTCATTCAAAGCATCATAAGCATGCATTATATCTTATTTTAAACGCTGATTTAAAGGGTTTTAGAGAAGAAGAAATTGCTATTATGGGCCATGTCGCTCGTTATCATCGCCGGTCTACTCCTAAAAAACGACATGAGGAATTTTCTACTTTACCTAAAGATATTCAGAAAAGAATCATACGATTATCGAGTTTATTACGTGTAGCTGATGGCTTAGATCGTAGTCATTATCAAAATGTCCAGGACCTGAGAGTTGATCTTGGTAATAAGACTTGTACTATTTTTATTCAAACAATTGACGACCCAAGTCTTGAGATTTGGGGGGCTATGAGAAAATCTCACTTACTTTCTGAAATGCTAAAAATAAAGGTAAAAATAGTGGCTAGAAAGATAAGTTTGTGTTTGTAAGTAAAGCCATAGTCTGGCTCAATGAATTTTTATTAGCAGGTCTATTATCATCCTATTCACCAAAAGAGCCTGCTGGTCCTGGGAAGACTACAGGACTTTCAAAGCCATTTATGGAAACAGCTGCTACACCAAAATAGAAATTATCAATAACAACATTTTCAAGGGTGTGTTCTACCGTATCTGAGGGTAAAAGCTTACTCCACTGCCATTGGTTAGAATCGGTGAGTCTCCAATAAATTTTATAACCAGCTAGCTGGGGATTCTCGCTTTGGTTTAATGCGTCCCAAGAAAGAGTAGTGCTAGGGCGAACAGCACCTTGAATTTGCACATTGGATGGGGGTGCAGGTGCCCATGCCATACTGGCCATTATAACTGCATTCAGGTTAGTTAGTTTAGCTGCATAATCAAAATCTACCCCGTCGATCGTATCCCCATATCTTATACCATCCTCTTCCCGTATATCTTCATGTTGCATAACGTAGTTTTCGTTAGTCTCCATAATTCGGACCCCAGGAAATCCAGCCTCATTGAACGGTTTATGATGTCCACCGCGTCCGAAGCGATCTAGGCGATAGATCATCATCACATCTAAATTGGGGATGTAGCGGTCAGCCATAAGATCTACATAACGTGCAAGATTTCGGGAGGGGGAGTCAACTTCCCCGCCGGTAAATCTTCGCATTCGAGCCTCTTGCTCGGTTTCTACGAAGCGAGTGCCTTCTGAAAATACTCGGGCTGTCGTATTATTAATGACTCCATTAATCCCCTTGATGTTTCCAATCATATCATTATTTAACACTCCTTTTATGTCCCATTCATTTGCTATGGCATAGTCAGCTAAAATCTTACCACCTAATAAGCCTTGTTCTTCTCCAGATAGACCTGTATAAATGATGGATGATGGAAATTGATACTTAGAAAGAATTCGAGCCGCTTCTATGGCCCCTGCCATTCCAGAAGCATTATCATTTGCTCCTGGCGAATCAGAGATTCCATCATTGGGATCTGAAACTCTAGAATCAATATCACCACTCATTACTACGAATCTTTTGGGAGCAGCATAACCTCGTTGAATTGCCACTACATTCACGACACTGGTCGCTTCTGGAACTCTTTTTTGCGGTTCTACGACTCCTGAAACATAAAAAACCTCTAAGCATCTATCACAATCATCTGATATTTTTTCAAACTCAGCTTTAATCCATCGTCTAGCTGCGCCAACGCCTCGGGTGTCCGAAATGGTATCCGATAAGGTGTGCCGTGTCCCAAAACTCGCCAGTTGTTGGATGTAATATTCTAATTGCTCCGCCGAAGCTGCTACGCCAATGGTATGGAGCTCCTCTGGAGTCCAAGACTTTGAATGGTTTGTATTCCCTGAAGAGTCTTGAGCCCAAGAAAAGCTAGAGCTTAGCAGGTTAATGAGTATAAAACTGTAGAGTAAACTAAATAAGGAATTATGAGGAAGATGGGCGGTCTGTTGATTCATGATTGGATGATACTGAAGGTTTTTTAGTATGTTGCGGCTGAATTTTTTCAAGATAGGCCTTTAATTGTATTCGAAATAGTTCTTGAGCTTTTTGACCTGCTTTCTGCCCTAAATGAGCTCCCAAAGCACTGAAGAATAGTATTATTCCCATATATATTAAAAGAGTGGTTATAGGCCACCCGGTATCATAGATACTGATCCATAACAAGGGGAGTCCCCCAATCAAGATTGCAAAAACCTGAGGCATTCTTGAAGGTCCATCTAGTCGTCGCATATATCGGCGTGAACTTACCCGGATTATATTAAAATAAACCAAACCAAGACAAAGAAATATACCAATACTATGCAGTATTGATTTTAGTACATATGGGAATAATCCAGATGAGAAAATGGTAAAAGCTCCAGAAACCACCAATAAACCAGAGAGATAGAAAGCTATTCGTGGTAATTGTTCACTATTAATCACTTGGTTAACCATTCTTCTGGATTCAAATTGGTGTTATTTTTTCGAACGGCGAAAAAGATACTTTCCCCCATTTCTGATTCTACTGTGCCTGCACGACCAACGGGACTTCCTGCCTGTAATATGGTTGAACTATTAACATAAATTTCACTCAAATTTCCATATACGGTATAGTATGAGCCATGCTTAACAAATACCACATTACCATATCCTGGTAAAGGTTGAATAGCAAACACATAGCCATCAGAAACTACTCGAACTTCTTCTCCTGTGCGTGTTACTATATTTATTCCTGGGTGTTCTGTTCTTGTTCCGTACAAGGGGTTTCTGGTAATGCCAAATTTCTTTGACACAGTGTTAGAATTTACAGGCCATGGTAGTTGACCTTTAGACACAGAAAAATTCTGCTCATATGCTTTTAAGGTTTCATCTGAAACATAAGAGGTTCGAGTAGGGGTAGAGTATTTTGCCACCTCTTCTGCTCTTCTTGCAGCATCTGCAATAGTACGTGCTTCATCTAGACGCCTTAGTCGTTCATTCTCAAGTTCACGTATTCGATCTTCTTCTGCTATGAGGCTTGAGAACTCATTTTCAAGATTTTCTTTTTGTGCTTGAATTTGTCTAAGCTCGTTCAATAGGGTAGAACTCTCTGCTTTAAGTCGTTGGGCACTTCTTAGCTGGAGATTTCGTTGGTAATCAAGTTTTGTTTTTTCTTTCTCAATTTCGGTTATGACTAGGTTGTTCTTTTCTATACTGCTTTCTAAATCAACTTGCATACCACTAAGTTCTTGCTGTTTAGCTACGATTTCATCTCTTTTAGTGCGTTTAAAATCTTCTAGTTTATTCAAGTAATAAGCTCGTCTAATCATCTGATTAATAGACTCTGACGTGGCTAACAATTCAATGGAATTAAGTCGCCCATTTATGTATGTATAGCGCATTATTTCCCGGTAATTATCCAAGGATTGTTGTAATTCCTTCTCACGCACCTGTATTTGATCTTGTACAAGATTTACTTCTTCTACAATCTGGTCTTGTTCCCCTTCAAGGTTTTTAATTTTATTGTTTTGAAGAGCAATCATCTTATTTAGCTGTTCATATTGCTGAAATACCTTGCTATATTCGTTTTCATTAGCATTTATTTGTTGTTCAAATTCTCTAATTCGTTTCGATAATTCCTCAATTTCGGATCGTGTCTCATTCTGTTTGTCTAGTATAGCGTTTCTTCGGTCTTGATAGGTTTGAGCTGAGAGCTCATCAGGGTTTAGCATACCCAATACTATTAAGCCAAAGAAGTATATTATAGTAGCCAAGGTGAATAAGCCAAAGCGAGAATTCTGGGTACAATATGATGCAAAAATACTAATCAACTTGTTGGTTTTGGGTGTAATTATTGGGAATGATTACCTGTGGCGGGATGATGGATTGATTGAATTGTAACTCAACAAGTTGTACAAATAATCGTGATTTACGTGTTTCATTCTCAATACTAAATGTACGGGCAATTGGAGAATTTTTATAATGCTTTCTGCCATTCACTTGAAGTTTCCAAACTTCATCAATGCTTTTTTGGGAAGATGTATTATGATAGATCTTTGAAAGTGCGAAGTTTTCTAATTCTAGAAAAACATAACCAATGTCTGGTATGGTTAAACGAATATCTTTGGAAGACTGATCTACTTGTTGAGTTTGTAAAATCCAGTCCTCATAATGTATAAGTTCGTATAAACGAATTGGGGGTATTAGGCCTATAGCACTCAAGGGAAGGGTATTTTTGTGCCATTTATTTGCTTGTGATTGAATTCTATCTAAAAATAAAATGGAGTCTACTTCTATCTGTATGGTTGCCACAGGAATACCAATACGATTTTTAAGCTCGTAGACTTCACGGTCTTGACTTACATAATATTCAAAACTAAGCCGTTCGCTTTGTCCGGGAGCACTGAACAATAATTTACCCTTGCCGGAAAATGATCTTGGTAGAGAATGTATTTCTAGCTGGCCGTATATTTCGGATAAGGGAGTATTTGATAAGGTATAAAGCTGATCACTGGATGTGCGAAACATATAAACACTGCTACCACAGCCTTTTAAGAATAATAGACTTATGGTTAAGTATACCCCGAATAACATGGAATATTTATAGCATTTAATCATAGTCTCTTGATAGCTTTTTCCGTATTCGTTGAGTTGATCCACCTAATTCGAGGGCTTTTTCCCACCAAATTATTGCTTCATCTGATTCACTGAATAGATGGTATATATCTCCCTTTAATTCTATCAAAGAGGCATCTTCTGGGTTAATTAAAAGGGCTTGTTTAATTTTCGACTCAGCCTGGGCTCTGTTGTTTCTATATCGCGCGCTAAAATAGGCTAAGCTAGCCCATCCATAGGCATTATCAGGGTCATAATGAAGCGCATAGTTTAATGAACGCTCAGCAGGTTCAAGGTCCCCAGCCTCAGCTTGCAGTTCACCGAGTTGCCGATACCATTCTGATTTTTGAGAACGTAGCCCAGGACTACGAATAGCTTGTTCAAACCATTTTTTTGCTGCGTTTTTGTTTTTTAATTCTAGTTCTATCCAGCCTAGTTCACTTAAAATTTCTCCTTGTTCAGGAAATAGTTCATTCCATTCTAAGGCTAAAGTTTTCCGGTTTATTAATTTTACATCACTATCATTTAACTTGTGCAACCACTCTATGGCCTCCTTCGGATTATTTGGGGTCTTATTCAGCTGAAGCTCATGATAAGGCAAGGAACTTTTAGATTTATCTGACACAGGTTTATGCAGATCCGTATCATTTAATGTTGTTTCAGTAAATCTAGAGTTATAAGAGAGTTTTTCATTATCACTTTTGGGGGCAATTTTGCTTATTCCTTGATCATAGGGGAATAAATACTGCATTTCTCTGGCAACAGTTTTCATTGAGTCGGGCATACCAAGTATTTCAAAATTTTTATGGAGCAGTCTAAACCAGTCTTTGTGCATTTGGCTGAAGGGCTGAATAGGTAGTTCATTAGGTTGAGACGTTCTGGGATAGTGCTGGGTAGCCATCCTTTGTAGAGGTTCCAATATGCGCTCACGAATGACCACATTGGCATCCGCTAAAAAGCTCATTTTTTGATGCATATCTATCAAAAAAGTTAGTGCAACCCAATGATATTTATGTTGACTTAGAATTAATTCCAATTCTTTTACAGCTGCTTGATAGTATCCCTGGGCATACAAAATTTGGGCTAGTTGAATTCTATACCATGGATTCGTAGGCTCTTTTAATAGGCTATTTTCTGCATAAAAAAGAGCGTTATTATAATCATTAAGATTAAAATAGATATTAGCTATGGCATGGGTAATACCACTCTGATTAGGATCAAGTTTCTCTGCTTGTAGAAGTAGTGTCAAGCCATCCTCTAAAAAAGTATTATTGACTGCGAGCAAGCCTTCTAAAAATAGTTTCTGCACTTGTGTACTAATTTGTTCGGCTGAATTATGTGAAAATAGATTTTCCATGGAGCCATCTTGACCGGGAATTTGTGCATTAACTCCTTGATAAAGACTAATTAGTAAAATAATTAGGATAGATATGAAAGGCTTAATGCGCAATACTAGCAGCTACTTAAATAGTTTATAATTGGGATTTAAAAAAAGATATAATGGAATTGTAACTAAAATATCAAAAAGCGTACTTTCTAATAATGCTAATCTCTTAAGTATATCAAACAATTTCAATTTTGGGAAATCCGGTACGGTCTATCTATTGGCAAGGGCAATAATTGCCATTATTTCGAGTGTGTTTACTTTTAACGCTCATTCTTTAGTAACTATACTTTCAATCTCATTTTTCACTCTTTCATACCCATTTATGATTATTACTCTACACTATTGAATTTCTTTGCATTATCCCTTTGCGTAGATTATTTGTGCATTTATAGAAATACCAACTAACCAAATTGGAACTGGTATCGCTAAACGTGAGTCAGAATACAGTAACCAAAATAGCTACTTGGAATGCCGTAATTGCTTTAAATGGAGAACACTTGGCTGATTATTGCTAGATCGAGCTGAGAGAGAATTAAAAATATATGCCTAATTCAGGTTTTATCGTAAATTGGGAGTATGGAGGACGGGATTTGCCAAAACATATCAAAGCTAAAAGCTTTTGATTAATCTAATAAGTAACACCCGTATGCCAAGCTGAAGTCAATTATGATCAAGTAGTAATAGGTTATTGAGTGAATATCAAAAGAAACGGTCCAAAAGAGCTTTAGCTTGCCTTACATAGTTGCCACCAAATAATATAGCATGAATAAGTAGAGGGTAGAGTTGACATAGTTTTTGTCGTTCTTTCCAGCCAGATTGTAAAGGATATTCAGTTTGATACCCATCATAGAAAGCTGGGGTGAACCCACCAAATAAGTTAGTCATTGCAAGGTCCATTTCTCTATGCCCATAATATACGGCTGGATCATAAATAGCTGCATACCCCTGTAAAGTAAAAAAATAATTACCGGACCAGAGATCTCCGTGCAAGAGCGCGGGAGGTTCATCTGGAAAAATGACGTAGGTATAATTAAATGCTCGCTCAAAAATACTACAATACTTATTATTCAGTAACCCTTTATCTATGGCCTGCTTAGTTAAAGGCTCAATACGTTCTCTAAAAAAAAACTCTAACCAATTGGTATGATAGTGATTCGTTTGGTTGATAGATCCAATGTAATTATCCTCAGAAAAACCAAATAATTCATTGCTGTTCTTATGCAACTTGGCAATATCCACTCCAAATTGGAAATCATTACCACGTGCTTCCTCTTCAAGGTATTCAAGTAATAAATAGGAGTTATTATGTGAAATGACTTCAGGTACTACCAAAGAAGTGTTAGCAGAGCGTAATGTATTTAATCCTTTCACTTCTTGAGTGAATATCGATTTTATGGCATTAAGTTCCTGTTTGTGAAACTTCAGAAAAAAAGCCTGTCCATCTTCTAATTCAATTTTAAAAGCCTTCGAAATATCCCCACCTTGTATTAAAGTAGCTTTTGCGATCGGCGCAAATAATACGGTTTCGATCTCACATCTTATGGACCCTGGGATGAGGTCTGCACTCATATCTAATTAGTTTAATAATTCTTCTAAGATACTATTTTTTACACGTGTAAAATCTTGATCGCTTGTTATTCGTACTAACTGAGTTGAGGCAAAAATGGAACTTAGAATTTTAAGTGCAGTGGTTCGGGTATTTTGTGTTTTTCGGAACTGTCCAAGGTCCATACCCTCTTGAATTAGTTCAGTTAGCCACTCAATGACCAATTCAGTAAACTCTTGAACTTCAGTTTGTACATTAGGTCCTAATGAGTACCAATCCGTTGCAAAAGCGCCAATTATATCCACTTTTTCACTAAGATGAATCGAATGATAAAAATTTAAAAATGTCTTTAGCCTATCTTTGGGTTCTTTAGTGGCCATTTTACGGCTGAAGCGGTCAAAGACATCCTTGTGCCACTGAGCAATTGCGAAAGCTAGATCCTGTTTCGAAGGAAAATGATAATGAACGGCTGCATTTTTTATTTGCAATGGCTTAGAAATATCGGCATAACTAAAGGCATTAAAGCCCTGCTTACGCAATAAATCGTCGCCTAATTGAATTATTTTTTCCCGAGTGGAAGAAGCCATATCTATTAGTAGGTAAGTAAATATAAAAATTAAGTAGTTATTTTGAGAAACAGTAAACTATATAAATAATTTACTTATTTACTAGTAGGTTTGCAACAATTATTCGTTGACTATATAAGCTGAAAGCTGCTTAAGAAGTTCTTCACTAGACCGTTCTAAAATTGTAAACACATTCTCAAAACCATTTATTCCACCATAATATGGATCTGGAACATCTTCGTTAAGTCCATCTAGATCGAAACTACGCATCATTTCAACTTTAGAATTCGTTATACCTGACTTTAATTTCATTATATCTGCATAATTACTTGAATCCATGGCTAAAATAAGATCGAATTCGTAAAAATCTTTGGAGTTGAATTGACGAGCTTGGGAGAGCAGTGATACTCCGTGAGATTCAGCTATTTTACGTGAGGTAGCGTTAACTTTCTCACCAAGATGGTATGCACTAGTACCTGCCGAATCAATATAGAAAAAGGAATCAAGGTTACATTCCCTAACTTTTTGTTGAAATATACCTTCAGCTGTTGGGCTTCGACATATATTGCCTAGGCAAACAAAACAGATTCGATAAGGTTTTTTTTTGGTGATATTTCTGTTGGTTTCGAATTTCATAGCTGTGTGAGAATCAATGTTAAATAAAATAGTGAACGAATAAAGATGACAGTTATCTGAAGTTATACCTGACAGGGAATGAAAATAATATCCTCCTTAGACGAATCAAATAAGCAATAAAATCTCAGTATTTGGCATAGAATGCTTATATTGATATTTCTTTAGGAGTACAAAATCTAAAATTCTTTATGTCATCATCGTTCAAAGAAATAAAAAGCCTAAGCTATCCAAATGCTGAAATGGACATTCTAAAAGAATGGAAAGAAAAGCAAGTTTTTAAAAAAAGTATAAGCAGTCGTAGCGAAGGAAATCCATTTAATTTTTATGAGGGCCCACCTACTGCTAATGGTAAACCAGGTATCCACCATGTTATGGCGCGGACTGTTAAGGATTTATTTTGTCGATACAAAACATTAAAAGGTTATAAGGTTGAACGAAAAGCTGGCTGGGATACTCATGGGTTACCTGTAGAAATAGAAGTTGAAAAGGCCCTTAATCTAGTAGGAAGATCTCAGATAGAGGAATATGGGATTGCCAAATACAATGCAGAATGTAGGACAAGCGTACTAAAGTACAAAGATTTATGGGACGAATTAACCGATCGAATGGGTTATTGGGTGGATCAAGAAAATCCATATATCACTTTTGAAAATGATTATATAGAGTCTATTTGGTGGGCGCTTAGCGAACTATATAGAAAAGGACTATTGTATAAAGGATATAAAATACAATGGTATTCACCAGGTAATGGAACGGTTCTATCCTCTCATGAGGTCAGTTTAGGGTACAAAAATACCCAAGACCCTAGTATCTATGTTATGTTTCAGAAACCAGATGAGGAAAAAACTTATTACTTAGCATGGACAACGACCCCATGGACAACAATTTCGAATATGGCTTTAACCGTCAATCCTACATTAGATTACGTTAAACTGGCTCATCATCACAATAATTATATTGTTGCTAAAGATTGTATTGAGCGAGTATTTGGTGAAGAAGTTATTATTATGGAAGAGTTTAAAGGAAAAGATTTATTGGGTAATAAATATTTACCAATTTTTGATTATGCCTTACAAGAGTTTGACATTGAACAGGCTTGGAAGATTATCCCAGCAAGTTACGTAACCATAGATGATGGTACAGGAATAGTACACACTGCTCCAGCGTATGGCGCGGATGATTATGATGCTTGCGCTAAAGCACAGATACCGATGTTTAACCCCATTGATCGAGATGGATGTTTCACAGATCAGGTTCAAGATTTTAAGGGACAATGGTTTAAAGAGGCCGATAAAGGGATTGTTAAAGCTATAAAAGAAAAAGGAAATATGTTTCGTCATGAGACATATGAACATAATTACCCATTCGACTGGCGTAAAGGTACACCATTGATGAGTTACCCAGTTGAATCTTGGTTCATAAAAACTACTGCTGTAAAAGATCGTATGGTTGACCTAAATAAAACTATTAATTGGAAACCAAGCAGTACAGGTACAGGAAGGTTTGGGACATGGCTAGAAAATAATGTAGATTGGGCTATATCAAGACAACGTTATTGGGGTACGCCACTACCTATTTGGCAGAGCGATAAAAATCCAGATGTATTTGAATGTATTGGTAGTGTGTCTGAGCTAAAGATGAAGGCTGGAATACCAGAAGATACCGAAATTGATCTACATCGCCCCTATATTGATGAACTAACCTGGGCGGCACCAGGCGGTGGGACTATGAGGCGCGTACCCGATTTGTTAGATGTATGGTTTGATTCTGGATCAATGCCTTTTGCGCAATGGCATTATCCAATGGAAACACAGGAAGATTTCAAAGAACGTTTTCCTGCTGATTTTATAGCTGAGGGTGTAGATCAAACCCGAGGCTGGTTTTATACTTTACACGCTTTGGGAACTATGCTTTTTGATCAGGTTGCTTATAAAAATGTGGTGTCAAATGGCCTAGTACTCGATAAGAATGGCGAGAAGATGAGTAAGTCTAAGGGGAATACAGTTGATCCATTCGAAATTTTGAAAACTTATGGTGCGGATACAACCCGTTGGTATATGATGAGTAATTCTTCACCTTGGGATAACTTGAAATTTAACGAAGATGGACTAAAGGAAACACAGCGAAAATTTTTTAATACTGTGGTGAATACATATTCATTTTTTGCCATGTATGCAAATATTGATGGTTTTAATGCCAATACTTCTCATATTCCTGTGCCCGACAGACCAGAGATTGATCGGTGGATCATTTCACGACTTAATACTACGATTAAACAGGTAGAAGAGTACTTTGATGCGTATGAACCAACAAGGGCAGCTCGAGAAATGGAGACCTTTGTAGAAGAACTAAGCAACTGGTATGTTCGCAGAAACAGGCGTCGTTTTTGGAAATCTGGAACTACATTGGATAAAACAGCTGCTTATCAAACACTGCATGAGTGTCTATTTAGTATGAGTCAGCTAATGAGCCCTATCGCTCCTTTTATTAGTGAATGGTTATACCAGCGTTTGATTAATACCATGCCAACTTATGAAGAGTCTGTTCACTTATCGTTCTTCCCAACAGTAGAAGAAACTGCAATTTTACCAGCTTTAGAATATAAGATGGAACGGGCTAGACTTATTTCAGCCATCGTATTACGTATTCGAAATCAAATTGATTTAAATGTTCGTCAACCATTAGCAAGAATTATTCTACCCATGAAAGATGAAGTAGAACGAGATGCGATACTATCGGTGCAAGACATCATTCTAGAAGAAGTAAATGTAAAAGAAATTCAATTTGTGGACAATGACTCTGGGATTGTCCATAAATCAGCAAAACCTAATTATTCGCTATTAGGAAAAAAATTAGGACTCAATATGAAAGCAGTAGCTAGCCAAATACAGTCATTTAGTACTGAGCAGATTTCTGAATATGAACGATTAGGTCGGATAACAGTTCGTCTGGATGGCGGTACCCAAATGGTTTTAGTAGAAAATGAAATTGATATCATTCGTACGGGATTAGAAGGTTGGCAAGTAGAAACAGAAGCAGGTCTTAGTGTTGCAGTTGATACCGAACTTAGTGAAGAACTTCAACAAGAAGGTTTAGCACGAGAATTTGTAAATAGAGTGCAAAATATGCGAAAAGAAGCTAACTTTAGTGTGACTGATCGGATTGTAACAGGAGTACAGGCGAATGAAAATTTAGCTTCTGCTATAAACTATATGGCAGAATATATTCAACAAGAAACCTTATCAGAGAGCCTAGAGCTGGAAGAATTAAAGGTTTCAGATTATTTAAAAACATGGAAAATAGGGGATGAAGAATGTATCATCTCTATCCGCAGAACCTAATTAATCGAATAATATGGCAAAAAAAGATACCAACAATGAAACGCGTATCTCTCCGTATACGGATGAAGAATTGGAGTATTTTAGAGGGATAATTCTAAAAAAAAGAGAAGCTGCAGAAGAAGAATTTGAAACTCTTCAAAAAACGCTGAGGGATAATATGGAAAACAGTTCAGATGAATCTGCATATTCGTTTCACATGGCAGATGCTGGTACCGATGCCCAGGAAAGAGAGAAAACCTATATGCTGTTTAACCGAACCCGTAAATTCATTAAATATTTGGACGATGCCATGAAGCGTATAGACAACAAAACTTATGGGGTATGTAAAGTTACAGGTAAAAAAATTGCCAAAGGTCGTTTAGAAGCGGTGCCTCACACTCAATTGAGTATTGATGCCAAGCTTAAACGACGATAGATAAGTTCTAAGCCCTCTACAGCTCGCCATTAAACGTCTTTAAACGATTTGTCAAAATACATAAACATAAAACTACTCACCCTTTTAACACCTGCTGTTGTAGTAATTGCTTTTGACCAATATACTAAATGGTTGGTACGCACGACACCAGAATTGCATCGATGGGAAATCTTCGAGGGTTGGTTGGAATTTTATTACATCCAAAATTCAGGTATGGCTATGGGTATAGATATATTGCCAACCCATGTGATTAGTATGATTTCTATTATAGCTACTATTGGAATATTTGCTTATTTACTCTGGACGTTAAAACACGCTGGCTTAGGATATCTATTTTTTATGGGCTTGATTCTAGGTGGGGCATTAGGCAACATAACAGATCGTTTGATTATGGGGTATATTGAAGGTTATGGCGGATTATTAGATGGGCACGTAGTGGACTTTATTTATTTCAGTCTCCAGATAAATGATTGGACGGTCTTTCCATACATCTTTAATGTTGCTGACATAGCAATCTCGATTTCCATCATAACCTTACTCATTTTTGGTAAATATCTAATACCTGAGGAACCACCATCAGGCTCTCAAGACCTCATGGAACAAGAAGGCGCTGTTAAAGAGCAAACTAGCTAGTCAAAGAAGTAAAATCTGCCATTGGAAGAGTACTGCTTTTAGATAAATATGTCTACTAGAATCAATTTTTAGCGTTGGGATAAGGATTTTTCAGAATGAATGGGTACTTGCTCTACTATTTCTAAACCAAAACTCTTAATACCTATCCTCTTAACCGGATTGTTGGTCAATAAACGGAGTTTTGTAACATCTAGAGCTTGTAAAATCTGCGCGCCAATTCCATAATCTCGGGTATCGCTTTTTTTTGGATTGTTATCCATTTCTACTTCTAAATCCTTTAAGGGCCCTTCTTGCATCTCTTTTAGTGTTTGTAATTGGTTCATTAAAATGGATCCTCGTTGATTTCGATTCATATACAATACAACGCCTTGCCCTTCTTCCTCTACCTGTGCCATAGCACTGTGAAGTACATCGCCAGATTGTTTATTGCGACTACCAAATATATCTCCAATAAGATCGGATGAATGAACCCGGGTTAATATAGGTTCACCCACATTCCAGGTTCCTTTAGTGAGGGCTAAATGTATATCTCCAGTCATGGATTCTTGAAAGGCATATAGGGTAAAATCACCGTATACCGTAGGCATTTCCATTTGCATTACCTCATGAACCAAACTTTCCGTTTTATTTCTATAGGCAATCAGATCTTTTATGGTAATGAAGGTTAACCCATAATTTCTTGCCATTTTAGCTAACTCTGGGACACGTGCCATTTCCCCATCTTCTCGCATTATTTCGCAAATAATTCCAACAGGTTTTAGGCCCGCTAATTTAGCTAAATCCAAAGCGGCTTCGGTATGCCCTGCTCTTCTTAAAACCCCTCCTTCAACTCCAAGAAGTGGGAAAATATGGCCTGGTCGTCGGAAGTCAGTAGGTTTCGAATCAGGATTGGTCAGTTCTCGTATAGTATTGGCTCTATCTGCCGCAGAAATACCAGTAGTGGTTAATTTTTTATGGTCAATCGATATAGTAAAATTAGCCTCATTTGGGTCTGCGCCATCAACTACCATATGATTAAGTTTAAAGCGCCTTGCTATTTCTTTGTTCACAGGTGCACATACTAATCCACGTCCTTGAGTGACCATAAAATTAATTGCTTCGGTGTTGACCATCTCACCAGCCATTAGGAAATCCCCCTCATTTTCTCGATCCTCATCATCGACAACAATAATCATCTTACCTTCCCGAATATCACGTATAGCTTCAGGTATGGTATTAAAGTGGATTTTTTGCATAAAAATATGGTATCTAGACTCGCAAAAGACTCATCTAATTTCAATAACTCACCCTAAATCGAATTAGTTCGAAAGAAAGGACTTCTTATTTTGATTTATTCGGATTTACATCGCTGATTGCGGTCTTAAGAAAACGTATTTTCACATTACTTCCTACATCGACTAGTGCGCTATCTTCATCTATTTTGTGTAGTACGCCAATAATTCCTGAGGAAGTGACGATTTTGTCGCCTTTTTTCATGTTTTCCACTTTTTCTTTTATTTCTTTTTGAGCTTTGCTTTGTGGGCGTATAATGAAGAAATAGAACACTAAAAATATTGCACCAAGAAAAACTAAATTTATAATCCCAGCGTTTGGATCTTGTGGATTTCCGGCCATCAAAAAGAATGAAGAATTAATCATATATTAAATATTATTGGTTAATTTCTCTCAAAGATAGGGAAGCCTGAAACGTGGTACAAATTAGGAGTATGAGAATTCAGGGTATATTTATGCTAGGAAAAAAAATCTTTGTCCCTAGTGGTAAAGGTCTTATATTTGACATCCTTGAGCAAATGGGGCGATTAGCTCAGTTGGTTTAGAGCACCTCGTTTACACCGAGGGG
>CETK01114470.1_pt1 | contig 17347 bp, 15 predicted proteins | sample 361431 | NCBI WGS metagenome assembly CETK01 (sample SAMEA2622452, study PRJEB7988) | marine metagenome | biome: marine biome (ENVO:00000447); feature: surface water layer (ENVO:00002042); material: "saline water (ENVO:00002010), including plankton (ENVO:xxxxxxxx)" | depth 5 m | reverse complement strand
ACTATTAAGAAAGAAGAGAGTAAGGCAACTGTAAAAAAAGAAGATAAGACTTCGAAAAAATAAGAGGGTAAGGCTTCTGATATAAAATATAACAAACCTTTTGATAAAGGTAATTAAAGTTAGTTTTAAAATATTTATACATAATTTAATCCTAGTCTCATAAGTTCAAGTGTCTTAAAGAAACTGTTTGTTTAACTTACATTGTTAATAATTCTATTAAATATAGAAGGATTACTATTTTATGTTTACCCTTTTTTTATATTTCTTTGTAGTAAAGTATATGAGTTACATTGAAAGACCAAAAGCAATAGTTTTACTTGAAGATGGAACTGTATTTTTTGGTAAATCCGTTGGAATATCTGGAACTTCATTTGGGGAAATTTGTTTTAACACTGGGATGACTGGATATCAAGAAATTTTTACTGACCCTTCTTATTTTGGTCAAATAATGGTAACTACAAGTGCTCATATTGGTAACTATGGCACGCATGATTTGGACAATCAGTCAGACTCAATTAAGATAGCTGGACTGATCTGCAAAAACTTTAGCTTTAGTTTTAGCAGATATGGTCAAACATCAGATTTATTAAGTTTTTTTAAACATCAAAATAAACTTGTCGTTTCAAATATTGATACACGAGCTCTTGTAAAGTATATAAGAGAAAATGGAGCTATGAATGCCTTAATAACAACTGAGTTGGATAAAATTGACGGATTAAAAAGGGAATTAAAAAAAACACCGTCAATGAAAGGTATGGAGTTAGTTTCAAAAGTTTCAACAAAAAAACCCTACTTATTTGGTAATCCTGAATCAAAATTTAAAGTTGCTGCAATAGATTTAGGTATAAAAAAAAGTATTTTAAAAAATCTTGCGAATCAAGACATTTATGTAAAGGTTTTCCCCTATAATACAACTTTTAACGAAATTGAAAAATGGAAACCAAATGGATATTTTCTATCAAATGGACCTGGAGACCCTGAGCCCTTAGTTTTGGTTCAGGAACTTACCCAGAAAATTATAGAAAAAAATTATCCTTTATTTGGCATTTGCTTGGGTCATCAAGTTATTGCTTTAGCTAACGGTATACCAACATTTAAAATGTTCAACGGGCACAGGGGTATTAATAATCCTGTGATTAACCACGAAACGGGAAAAGGTGAAATAACTTCGCAGAATCATGGATTTGCTGTTGATAGAAAAGCATTGGAGTCAAATCCAAATATTATAGTAACTCATTCACATCTAAATGACAACACAGTAGCAGGGTTAAAAATGAAGCAAAAAAAATGCTTTTCAGTTCAGTATCATCCTGAAGCTGCTCCTGGTCCAAATGATGCACATTATCTTTTCACAAACTTTAAAAAAATGCTATCAATTAATTAAATCGGATGGGTAAAATTAAAAATATTATAGGAAGACAAATTTTTGATTCAAGAGGCAATCCTACTGTGGAGGTTGAAGTATTTACTGATGAAGACGGATTTGGTCGGGCAGCAGTCCCTTCGGGAGCATCAACAGGTGAGCATGAAGCTGTTGAACTTAGAGATAATAGTGAAAAATTTTCAGGTAAAGGAGTAATTAGTGCGGTAAATAATGTAAACAATAAAATTTCAAAAAGTATTATTGGTAAGAACGTTCAAAATCAAAAGGAGTTAGATTATCAAATGATTGATTTAGATGGAACCCCTAACAAGTCTAACCTTGGAGCAAACGCAATACTTGGTGTCTCTTTAGCATTAGCAAAAGCGGCAGCTAGTGAAAAAAAAATCCCTCTTTATGAACATTTAGGTGGCAGCGATGCCAATATTTTGCCTGTTCCGATGATGAATATAATTAATGGTGGTTCTCACTCGGACTCCCCCATTGCTTTTCAGGAGTTTATGATTATGCCTATAACTGGAGATTCATTTTCTAAATCTTTTCATATGGGAGTTGAAGTTTTTCATAGTCTTAAAAAGATTTTAAATAAAAAAAAATTGAGTACTTCAGTTGGTGATGAAGGCGGTTTTGCACCAAAATTAAAAGGAACTGAAGATGCAATCGAAACTATTTTGCAATCAATTGAAACGGCTGGCTATGAGCCTGGAAAAGAAGTTATGCTCGCTTTAGATTGTGCAGCGTCTGAATTTTACAGAAACGGAATATACGATTATACTATTTTCGAAGGAGTTAATGGTGCAAAGAGAAATTCTCATGAACAGGTTAATTATCTTGAAAATCTAAGTAACAAATATCCCATTTTATCGATTGAGGATGGAATGGATGAAAACGATTGGGATGGTTGGGAGGCATTAACAAGAAAAATGGGAGATAAAGTTCAATTAGTCGGTGATGATTTGTTTGTGACAAATGTTAAGAGACTATCTAGAGGAATAAGTAAATCAATAGCAAATTCAATTTTGATAAAAGTCAACCAAATCGGGACTCTTACAGAAACCTTTGAGGCAGTAAAAATGGCCCACGACGCAGGATATACAGCTATTATGTCTCACAGATCAGGCGAAACTTCAGATTCAACCATTGCTGATCTGGCTGTTGCAATGAAAACTTGCCAAATTAAAACTGGATCAGCTTCAAGAAGTGATAGAATGTCAAAATATAACCAATTACTTAGAATTGAAGAAAGTCTTTCTAATAAATCTATTTATCTTAAGAAAAAATCTTTCAATATTGATTTCTAGGTATAGATTAATATCTGATTTAATTTCGATTATAGCTTTATTTTCAATAAATTTACTTCATTAGGCCTAAATATGAGTGATAGCGTAAAGATTATTTTTGGCGGTAAGTCCTTTGAATTCCCTGTTGTTAAGGGCTCTAAAAATGAACGTGCAATTAATATTAATTCACTAAGGTCAGAAACTGGATTAATAACCATTGATCCTGGCTACAAAAATTCAGGATCATGTCTAAGCGAAATTACTTATTTGAATGGAGAAAAGGGCGAACTATGTTATAGAGGTTATTCTATTGAAGATTTAACCAATAAAGCAGGATTTCTAGAAGTATCCTATTTACTTATATTTGGTTTTTTACCGAATAAAAAACAATTAGAAAAATTTCAAATTGACATACATAAAGAGTCTTTGGTAGATGAGGATTTGAAAGTTATTTTAAAAAGTTTCCCGCGAAGTGCTCATCCAATGGGAGCTTTAGCTTCTTTAACCTCTGCATTAACCGCATTTGATCCTGACTCAGTGGATGTTGAATCTGAAGATGAAATATACTCTGCTGTTGTTAATTTAATGGCGAAATTGCCTATTTTGTGTGCTTGGACTTACAGAAAAGTAAAGGGTTTACCATTAAATTATGCAGATAGATCTCTAACTTTTGAAGATAATATTTCACAAATGTTTTTTCGTCATCCAACTGAAAAATACAAACCAAATAAAATCATTAATAATGCGTTAAATAAACTTTTAATTTTGCATGCCGATCATGAACAAAATTGTTCAACATCAACTGTTAGAATTGTGGGTTCTTCCCATGCAGGTTTGTTTGCGTCTGTATCTGCAGGGATTTCTGCCCTTTGGGGTCCACTACACGGTGGAGCCAACCAAGCTGTTATTGAAATGTTAGAGGAAATTAGAAATGACGGCGGTGACATTGAGAAGTATATTTTAAAGGCAAAAGATAAAAAAGATCCTTTTAGACTAATGGGTTTTGGACATAGAGTGTATAAAAATTTTGACCCTCGAGCGAAGATAATTAAAAAGGCTGCCGACGAAGTTTTAAACGATCTTGGCGTAATCGATCCAGTTTTAGAAATAGCAAAATCTTTAGAAAAATTAGCCTTGACTGATGAATATTTTATAGAAAGAAAATTGTATCCTAATGTAGATTTTTATTCTGGAATTATATACCGTGCACTTGGGATACCAACCGAAATGTTTACAGTTATGTTTGCACTTGGAAGACTACCAGGATGGATTGCTCAGTGGTGGGAAATGAGAAAAAACAATGAACCTATTGGCCGTCCAAGACAAATCTTCACTGGTAAAACAAATTTAAAATTTGTCCCTATTAGTAACAGATGATTTTTTTACAGATAGGTTCCTTAACATCCCTCTGAAAATAAAGTAATGGAATGGACTTAACACATACCAATATATTCTTCCCCAAAGTCCTTTTGGTCTAAAGGTGGCAGTTTGAAAAATGCAATCTTTTACAATTTTAAACTCTAACCAAGCCTCTCCGGGTAATTTCATTTCCGCAAATAATAACAATCTCATGTTTCTTTTGTCAGCCAATAAAACTCTCCAGAAATCTAGGGAATCTCCAGTAAATATTTTATTGTTGTGAGTTCTTCCTCTTCTCAAACCAACTCCCCCGGATAGTTGATCAAGATACCCTCTTATTTTCCAAAGAAAGTTTGCGTAGTACCAACCAGTGTCTCCTCCGATTTTCCATAATGATTCCAAAGTTTTTTCAGAGTCTATATTTGTTTCAATTTTTTTATCTTGCAGAATTCCAAATTTCGGAACTTGTATATAGTTTTTTACTTCGCTGTTTATTAGTCCACTAACCAAACTATCTTTCCAACTGCTAATTACACTGTTTTGTTCTATTTTTATAAAAGCCATTTTAATAGCTTCATCATAACTGTATAATTTTACATCAAGTATTTCATGAAGTTTGTCACCATGAACTAACACCTCTGATTTCATGCTTTTGACCAAGTTCACAGCTAAAGGATAAGAAGTAGATGTAACAAAATAAAGCCAATATGAAGACAACCTTGGAGTCATTATTGGGAGGGTAATAATCAACTTTTTTAAACCCCTGTTTTTTGCATATCCGTAAAGCATTTCTTTATAAGTCAGAATACTTAAGCCCCCAATATCAAATGCTTTTCCAATACACTTGGGATGTAATAGAACACCAGTTAAAAAATCAATAACATTTCTAATAGCTATAGGTTGGGATTTTGTTTTAACCCACCTTGGAGTTACCATAATCGGTAGTTTTTCACATAAATCTCTTATGATTTCAAATGATGCGCTTCCAGACCCAACTATTATTCCAGCTCTAAGAACGGTTAACTTGATTTGATTCTTTCTAAGAGTTTTTTCTACATTTTTTCTTGATTCTAAATGTTTTGAGAGATTTTTATTGTTAATGATCCCACTTAAAAAAATTATTTGTCTAGCATTCGTTTTCTTAATTAGATAATTGAAGTTTTTTGCACAATCAATCTCCATTCTAGAAAAGCTATCTATTTTTGATGACATTGAATGGATTAAATAATAAACTACATCTATTTCTTTTGGAATAGAATTTATTTTTGGATTATTAAGAAAATCAATTGTAATTACCTTAACTTTTTTTAGTAGATCAGGATTTAAAGACAATCTTTCAGGGTTTCTTACTGCACAATAAACTCGATGTCCATCTTCAACTAATTTAGGAATCAAGCGCATTCCTATATATCCATTTGCTCCTGTAACTAAAATATTTAATAATTTTTTATTCATTTTCATTTATGAAAATAATTATTTTTAAGTATTTATTTCTGTATTTGAATTTATTCTTTATAAGTATCTTTAAATAAAAATAAAATGAAATTTTATTTACGAAAATTTTCTCCACTTTTAAAAGAGTTCTTTAAAGATAATTATGATGTTGAAATTGATAGTTTTGACTTTGTTAAGACAAGAGATGATTTTGATGGAGATATTACTATGTTGGTTTTTCCACTTCAAAATAAAGTAAATACTGACCTAGAATCTCTCTCAAACGAAATTGGCTCTTTTCTTGTAAATAAAGTTACTTGGGTAAATGATTTTAATATTGTCAAAGGATTTCTCAATTTAAATATTTTCGATGTTTTTTATGTAAATTTTCTTAAAGAGATAGACAAAAACCCAAGTTATGGACATAAATCTATAGATAATGAAAAAGGTATTACCCTTGTCGAGTTTTCATCACCAAATACAAATAAACCACTGCACTTAGGACATATTAGAAATAATTTATTAGGTGATTCTATATCTAGAATTTTAAAAGCTAACGGATATAAAACTATTAGAACTCAAATAATTAATGATAGAGGCATACATATTTGTAAATCAATGATTTCATGGTTAAAGTTTGCTAAGGATTCAACACCAAAATCGACAGGTATAAAGCCAGATAAATTTGTTGGTAATTTTTATGTTTTATTTGAAAAAGAGTATCAAAAACAGATAAATGCTCTTGTTAAAAAAGGATATAAAAAAGATTACGCCGAGAAAAAAGCACCAATTTTTCTAGAGGCTAAAGAAATGCTTCAAAAATGGGAGTCTGGAGACGAAAAAACCATCAAATTGTGGAAAAAAATGAACTCTTGGGTTTATGAAGGTTTTGATAAAACCTATAGATCATTAGGAATTGAATTTGATAAAAATTATTACGAGAGCAAAACATATTTAAAGGGTAAGAAAATTGTTGAAAATGGTATAACTCGTGGTATATTTTACAAAAAAAAAGATAATTCAATTTGTGTTGATTTGACTGAAAATGGTCTTGATGAAAAAGTACTTATAAGGTCAGACGGAACATCTGTGTATATAACTCAAGACATTGGTACAGCGATGCAAAGATTTGAGGATTTCCCAGAAGTGAAAGGTATGATTTATACTGTTGGTAATGAACAGGACTACCATTTTAAGACATTATTTTTAATCTTAAAAAAAATAGGAATTAAATGGACTAAAATGTTACATCATTTAAGTTATGGAATGGTTGATTTACCCGATGGAAAAATGAAAAGTAGGGAGGGTAACGTAGTTGACGCAGATGATTTAATGTTAAAAATGAAAACCACAGCAAAGAAAATTTCAAGTAAACTTGGAAAGCTTGATGGGTATTCAAAAACCGAAAAAAATGATCTTTATAGAAAAATTAGTCTTGGAGCTTTAAAGTACTACATTTTGAAAGTTGATCCAAGAAAGACAATACTTTTTGATCCAGAAAAATCTATCGATTTTAATGGAAATACAGGCCCTTTTATTCAGTACACATACGCTAGAATACAATCAATTTTGAAAAACAATAATATAGATTCACACTCCAAATTTCCTGAAAAACTGAATCGAAAAGAAATCGCCATTATTAAACAACTTATTCTTTACCCAGAAATCGTTGAACAATCATTGAAAACCCTTAGTCCAGCTATTATTTCAAATTACATATACGAACTTGTAAAAAGATTCAATTCCTTTTATCAAAATGTTTCAATTTTAGGTGCAGAAAGTATTATCAAAAAGAATTTTAGACTAATATTATTAAGAAATGTTGCCAAGAATTTAAATAACTCTTGTAAATTATTGGGTATAAGATTACCAAGAAGGATGTAAAAAAAAAACCGCCATATCGGCGGTTTTTATTAAAATATTATCAATTTATTTGGATTGAACTGCTAAATTATAAACAACTAAACCGAAACCAATCTTGTTGATTGCATCACCTACGTTGTAAATAACATCCATCTCAAGACCACCAAATATACCACTATACCAACCTTCAGTACCAGCCATGTAACCTATTGGATAAATAGCCCATCCAATCAAAACAAATTTACATAACATATTATGAGCTGATAAAGTAGCTCCTCCAGCTGAAGTAGCTAATTTTTTAGCCTCTCCCATCCATATATCGTACACTATTACAAAGTAAGCAATACCAGAAACTAATCCCCATGCAGCAGGGCCTACACCTGTTGTGTAAACAGCTTCACCAAGATATCCAGCAACTAACATTACAACTGATAACATAATCATTCTCCACATTAATTTTGTAGTCGCTCCAGCTGCTTTTAGAATTAAATAAAATTCAACGCACATAAGAGGAACCGTAAGAATCCAGTCTACATATCGGAAGAAAGTAGGTGATGTTTGGTTTGTAATCCAATATTCACGCATATACCAATAATGTACAGCTGCTATAAAAGTTATCAATCCAGAAACGAGAATTGATGTTTTCCATTTGCTATCGTGAGAGTTCATTGATAGGAAGAAAAACGCTGATGCAGCCATCATCGCCATGCAACCTACAAAAAATGTGAACCCTACGTAATCGCTATTGTCCACTGCAGGAACCATAGCAAATAAACTTAAAAATTTTTCCATATTAGAATTAATTATTTGTTTTTGTTTAGGTAAATTTAGAAAAATTTAAACTTACACATAATTTTTATCATAAAAATTTTGTTTTAAAAATAAATTTCTTGTTCGCGATCCTCTTAAAATACAGACTTCAATTTTTTTCAACATTAATTTTTTTAGTAGTTAACCTTATTTTAAGTACTGAAAATCAATATATTATATCTTTTATTCTAATTTTTACTTTTGGTTTAATACATGGAGCAAACGATATTCAATTAATTCAAAAAAAAACACTGAATTACAACATTAATTTCTTTATTTATTCAATTTTAATGTATGTTTTTGTTGTTATTTTAGGAATCTTGATTTTTTTTTATGTTCCTAAGTTTGGGCTTATCTTCTTTGTTTTCTTTAGTTCTTTTCATTTTGGTGAACAGCATTTGGGCTCTTATGAAATAGATTCAAAAAATATCTTTATTAGAAGTCTTCTATACATTTCATACGGTTCTACAGTATTAGGCCTTTTGTTTTCGCTTCAATGGCTGGATACACATGTAATTGTTTTTGAAATTTCTGAGTTGTTTATTTCTAAGAGGGCGATGGAGATATATTTTTTTGTTGCTTTTATAACTTTTTTTGTCATTTCTTTGTTTTATAAAAACTTTAGAAAAGTTTTATTGTTTGAAACTGGTCTAATAATCTTTTTAGGTTTTTTCTTCTCTAAAGCATCTTTGTTACTTTCTTTTTCTGTATACTTTGTATTCTGGCATAGCATTCCCTCGATTCTAGATCAATTAAATTTCTTATATGATAGTGATAATTCTAGAAAAATGAGATATTTTTTATCGTCTTTACCTTATTGGATAATGTCTGTCGTAGGTCTTTTTGTTTTTTATTTTAATTTCCACACTAATCCAGAAACATTTTTACCTTTATTTTTTTCCTTTTTAGCCGCTATAACCTTCCCTCACACAATTGTTATGGGATGGCTTGAAATTTACAAGACTAAATCAAAAAGTAAAAATTAATTAAATGAATATTTATAAATTTAAAAAAATTAAAATTTCAAAATGTTTGATAATTTAAGTTCAAAGCTGGAAAGAGCCTTTAAAGTTTTAAAAGGTCAAGGTAAAATATCGGAAATAAATGTTGCGGAGACAATAAAAGAAATTAGAAGAGCGCTATTAGATGCGGATGTTAACTTCAAAATTGCAAAGGATTTCACTAACAAAGTAAAAGATAAAGCACTTGGACGAGACGTCTTAAACAGCATAAACCCAGGACAGTTAATGACAAAGATTGTCAAAGATGAACTAACTGAGCTTATGGGTGGGAAGGCTGTTGGGCTTAATTTAACAAATAAACCTTCAATTATTTTGATGTCAGGACTTCAAGGTTCAGGTAAAACTACCTTAACCGGAAAACTAGCTTATTTTTTAAAAAATAAAAAGCACAAAAAACCTTATTTAGTTGCCTGTGATGTTTATAGACCGGCTGCAATCGACCAACTTGAGGTTTTATCTGAAGATTTAAAAGTCCCTGTATTTAGCAGTAGAGACAAAAAAAGCCCTGTAAAAATTGCTTTAGATGGCATTAAACAGGCAAAAAAAGAAAATTGTGATGTTATTTTGATTGATACAGCTGGAAGGTTAGCAATTGATAACGAAATGATGGAAGAAATATCGAATATACACTCAAAAGTCAAACCTGATGAGACTCTCTTTGTGGTTGATTCAATGACAGGTCAAGATGCAGTAAACACTGCAAAAGCGTTTAATGATATTTTAAACTTTGATGGAGTTGTTCTAACAAAACTTGATGGAGATACAAGAGGTGGAGCCGCGTTATCAATTAGAACAGTCGTTGATAAACCAATCAAATTTATCGGTACAGGGGAAAAAATGGACGCATTAGATATTTTCTACCCAGATAGAATGGCAGATCGAATTTTAGGTATGGGTGATGTGGTTTCCCTAGTGGAGAGGGCCCAACAACAGTTCGATGAGGAGCAAGCAAGAAAAATCAGTAAAAAAATAGCTAAAAATCAATTTGGATTTGATGATTTTTTGACTCAAATAGAACAAATTAAAAAAATGGGTAATGTAAAAGATTTAATGGGAATGATACCCGGCATGAGCACAAAGATTAAAGATATAGATATCGATAATGATTCTTTCAAACATATTGAAGCTATGATTAAATCAATGACCTTTGAGGAAAGAAAAAACCCAAATTTAATGAATCAAAGTAGAAAAATGCGGATTGCTCTCGGTTCTGGACAGGACATAAGTAACGTGAATAAAATGATCAAACAATTTTCTCAAATGAGTAAAATGATGAAAATGATGCAAGGGGGAAAAGGGAAAAATATGATGAACATGATGCAAAATTTTGGAAAATAAAATGGTTTTATTAGATGGTAAAAAAATTTCAGAAGAAATTAAAAATGAAATAAAAATTTCAGTAGAAAAACTAATTCATAACAGGCAAAGACCACCTCATTTGGCCGCTATTTTAGTAGGTGATGATGGTGCTAGTTTAACCTACATAGGCAGTAAAATTCGTTCTTGTAATCAAGTCGGTATAAAATCTACTCTTATTCGTTTTAGCTCAGATATTTCTGAAATCGATTTAATAAAAAAAATATATGACTTGAATTCGGATAGTGAAATTGACGGATTTATTGTTCAATTGCCTCTTCCAAAGCATATTGATGAACAAAAAGTTTTATTATCTATTGATCCAACTAAAGATGTTGACGGTTTCCACCCTACTAATTTCGGTAAAATGGCTCTTGGTTTAAAAAGTTTTATACCTGCTACACCTTACGGGATTATTAAATTAATTGAAAAATATGACATTCAAACTGAGGGAAAAAATTGTCTTGTTGTTGGAAGAAGTAATATTGTTGGACGACCTATGAGTATTTTAATGAGTCTTAGAGGCAGATATGGAAATGCAACTGTTACTCTTGCACATAGTAAAAGTAAAAATTTAAGTGAACTTACACTTAATGCAGATATAATTATCATGGCCTTGGGAATACCAGAATTTTTAAAACCAAGTATGATAAAAAAAGGTGCAACGATAATTGATGTTGGAATTACAAGGGTTAGGGACAAATCTAAAATTAGAGGTTACACAATAAAAGGGGATGTAGACTTCATTGGTGTATCTGAAAAAGCTGAGTTTTTAACTCCAGTTCCAGGTGGAGTTGGCCCTATGACTATTGCTATGCTTTTACAAAATACCTTAGAAGCTAGACTTTCAAATTTGTCTTAGGATTTTCAATCGCGTTATAAATTCTGAGAATTAAGTATGCAAAGCAAACGCCCGTTAGGATTAAAATCATAGTCAAATATCCGGAAGATGAAAAAGATAATCTAATTAAAATTGTAGAAATTATAAATCCCGTGTTTCTAATTAATTTACTGTACTCCTCAGTATATCTAAAAGAAATCAACAAAATAATTACATCAGCTAAAATTAAAAGGGTAAAAAATTTATTAAAAAAGGAACCGTCGATTTGAGTAATTGTTTGATTAGAATATATATTCAAAACCCAATCAAATAGGGTGTTTAAGGCCATGAAGCTCATTACTATAAGTAATAATATACTAACTATTTTTTTTGAAGATATAAAACGGATTAATGATGGGTCACTAATATTCTTTTTTGGCAATTTTTGAGTCCCTTTGTTAAAAAGATAAATCAATAAGAATAAAATTAAAAAACCTAACAAATCAACAATAAGTTCTACATTATGTTCACTTAAAATCAAATTATCATTCAAATCCATAAGAGGAATATCCCTAAATATTTCTCTGATTACTATTAATGATATTATTTCAAATTGTTTTGAAATGCAGGAGGTAAAAGATCTTGGAAGATAAAAAAGGAGAAGATATACCTCATAAACAAGGATTAAAGAAAATGGAGTATAAATAGCCGATATGGGGTCTTTAAGAAGTTCTTGGTTAAGATCGTTAACAGTAATTAAACTTAATTCTTTAAAAAAAATTAAAAAAAGATGAATGATAAAACCAAAGCTTGCTAAGATTAAAATTATATTTTCAACTTTTTTTCTAACAGAATCAGCAAAAACAGTTTGAAAAATTAAATTGGCTTTTTTTCTCATTCCATCTAGACTGCGAATAGTTGTTTAGAGTTTTTAAAACTCTTAAATTCCAATGCATTACCAGAGGGGTCATAAAAGAACATTGTTAGTTGTTCACCAGGCTCACCTTCAAACCTTAAGTATGGAGCAATTTGAAAATGTATTTTTTGTTTTAATAATTTTTCACTGAAGTGTTTAAATTCTTCCCACTCCAAAACAACCCCAAAGTGAGGAACAGGGACAGATTTGCCATCGACTTCATTGAAATGCACTCTTTTTGTTAAGTTAGTATCTTCGTGCAAAACCAATTGATGACCAAATAAATTGTAATCAGCCCACTGTTTATCTTTTCTTCCCTTTTTACACCCTAAAACATTTTCATAAAAATCTATAGATTCATTTAAATCTTTTACAGGTATAGCTAAATGGAATGGTCTTATACTCATAATATTTAAAATTTATGCATCTAAGTTACGTTTTTTTATTGAAGAACTTATATTTGATGTATGAATCAAAATCTTAGAAAAAAGATAGAAAATAGTGGTCAAATTTTACCTCTTATGGAGACTTTCAAAACTATTCAAGGTGAAGGGTTCCATACTGGAAAAGTAGCGCACTTTATTAGGATTGGGGGTTGTGATATTGGATGCCATTGGTGTGATATCAAAGAGAGTTGGGACTCCGAATTATATCCTTGGGTGAAGATTTTTGATATAACAGAGTCTATTGATAATTCAACAGAAATAGTTGTAATCTCTGGTGGTGAGCCGTTAATGTGGAATATGGCTCCCTTAACATATCAACTTAGAAAAAAAAATAAAAAAATTCATCTTGAAACATCAGGTGCTTACGAATTGTCGGGAAATTGGGATTGGATTTGTTTGTCGCCTAAAAAAAATAAGAGGCCGATTCCAAATTTACTCAAAAGAGCTAATGAACTAAAAGTTGTAGTTTATAACAAACATGATTTAAATTTTGCAGAGCAAAACGCAAAACACGTTAAGAAAGATTGCATTTTATTTATGCAACCAGAATGGAGTAATAAAGAAAAGGTTATGCCATTGATAAGTAATTTTATTATTAAGAATCCAAACTGGAGAATTTCTCTTCAAACTCATAAATATCTTGGTATTAAGTAGATTACTAGGGATATAGCAGATATTTTTCTCTTATTTTTTTAAATTTCTTCAACCCACTTTCCCAACTTTTTCTTATTTCTTCTTCAGAATAATTATCTCTTATTTGTTCTTGAAGACAATTTGTTCCAGCTAGAAGTGAAAAACCTGGCTTAAAAAACGCATTTTTTTCCGGGTATTGTTTATATGCATCTATTAGCCATTTGATTTCAATTTTTGATAATCTTTCTGTTAGTCTTAAATCCCTGCCATAACACACTTTCCCTTTATGTTTTGGGCTTTGACTACCTAAATTAGGTTTGGGAATAAATGAAAATGAAGAGTGAAATTTTGGATTTCCAAATATTTGAAATTGCAAATTTGTCCCCCTTCCAACGCTTATAGGGGTCTGTTCAAAAAGACACAAACTTGGATATAAGTTTATGGATAAATTATTTGGTAAATTTGGAGAAGGTGGCAAAGGTAAATCATAATGCAAATTATGATTATAATTTTTTATCTTAATTACCTGAATTTGATGTTTTGAGTCGATCAAACCTTCTCCGTAAATCATTTTTGCGATTTCTCCAAGGGTCATTCCATGTACGATTGGAATCTCTAGTATCCCAACAAAGCTTGTGAATTCCTTTTCTAGAACTGGTCCATCTACGTAATGTCCATTTGGATTTGGTCTATCAAGTATTATTAGCGGTATTTTATTTTCGGCGCAGGCCTCCATGGTATAATAGAGTGTTGATAAATAAGTATAAAATCTCGCTCCAACATCTTGGAGATCAAAAATCATAATATTGATGTCTTTTAGTTGTTTTGAACTAGGTTTTTTATTTTTACCATACAGGGAGTAGATGTTTATTTTTCGTTTAGAGTCAAAATTATTTTTTATTAAAGCTCCATTTTCTTTGTCACTTAAAAAACCATGTTCTGGAGCAAATACAGCTGAGATACTTTGGTTTAATTTAATCAATGTGTCCAATAAATGTATTTTTTTATTTTTTGTCCTAATTATGCTTGAAGAGTTTGAAACAATTCCAATTTTTTTATTCTTTATTAAAGATATATACTCATCTATAGATTCCGCACCAGGAATTATTGTTTCAATTTCTTCTTGAAAATTTGAAAATAAAATATGAACTTGTAATAAAAATATAAATTTGATAATTATCAAAAATCTCTTCATTTGAATTTCGAATTTTTTATTTCCAAAAGGATTAGTAAATCGCTTTTTAACGAAAATAATGTTTCATCACGAATTATAAAAATAGCAATTGCTGCAACAGCAGTTGGAATTGTAATTATTCTGATTTCTTTATCAAGTGGTCTCGGACTTCAAAGTGAGATTAAAAAAAAATTAACAACCTTAAGTGGAGATTTAAAAATATCTTGTTACGACAACAACAATTCATTCATTTCTTTAAAGCCTATAAATTTAGTCGAAATCAAAATGGAAAAATGGTTTGATCCAGAAAAAATTGAACATTTATATAATTATGTTAACAAAGCTGTACTTTTTAAAACTACAGCAAACTTCGATGGGGGAATTTTAAAAGGTATTGATTCCGCTTTTCCAGTATATGATTTTGAAAGTTACTTAATCGATGGGAGATTTTTAGATTTAAAAAAACCGAAAATTCTTGAAATTTTAATTTCGTCAAAATTATCCGATAAATTAAATTTAAAAGTTGGAGATTTAGTAAACGCTTTTTTTTACAGTTTTTCAAATTCTAAGTTTCCAAAAAAGAGAACTTTTAAAGTTGTAGGAGTTTATAACACTGGTTTTGTAGATTTTGATGAAAATTTTTCTTTTACAAATATTGAGGTTTTACAAAAAATCAATGGATGGAACAATAATGAGGTTGGTGGAATTGAATTGATTGTCAACAAAAATTTCGAAATAGCGGGATATAAACAAGATATATATGATTCCTTGCCTTCAAATATTGATGTTCAATCCGTGGATGAACTCTACAGTGGCATTTTTAGTTGGATTTCAATGTTTGATTTTAATATAATTGTAATATTAATTGTTGTTGTTTTTGTTGCAATTCTAAATATAATAATAGCGATAATTGTTTTGGTTATTGAAAAATCAAAATTAATAGGTCTGATGAAAATTTTTGGTGCAAATCAGGCTAAAATACAGAAAATTTTTTTGTTAGTTACATTAAATATTATAGCTAAAGGCTTGTTTATAGGAAATTTTATAGGTTTAATTATTCTTTATATACAATACAAATTTAATTTTATTAAACTAGATCCTAGTAACTATTTCGTAAATTCAGTTCCTGTTGAAGTTTCACTACCTAATATTGTATTTGTAAATTTTCTGATAATAACATGTTCTGCAATTGCATTTTGGATTCCTATGACAATAATTTCGAAAATGGAAACAGTCAAAGTTTTAAAAATCAAGTGAGATTTTGATTGTACTAGAAAATAATTTTAAATTAAAATAATTTTTCAAAATGGAATATCATGAAAATATTTTGGGAACCATTGGAAATACACCACTTGTAAAGCTCAATAGAATAAACAAAGGAGTACCTGGACTTGTTCTTGCAAAAATAGAAAGTTTTAATCCCGGGAATTCAATTAAGGATCGAATGGCTATAAAAATGATTGAAGATGCAGAAACAACTGGAAAGTTAAAAAAAGGAGGAACAATTGTAGAGGGAACATCTGGAAATACTGGAATGGGTTTAGCTCTTGCTGCTAGGGTTAAGGGTTACAAACTAATTTGTGTTACAACTGATAAACAATCAAAAGAAAAAATTGATGTTTTAAAAGCAGTTGGGGCTAAGGTTGTAATATGCCCAACAAATGTAGACCCAGAAGATCCAAAGTCATATTACTCTACAGCTAAGAGGATTTCAAGTGAAATTCCTAATGCATGGTATGCAGATCAATACAATAACCTCTCTAATAAATCTGCTCATTATGAAAAAACTGGACCAGAAATATGGAAACAAACAGGTGGAAAAATAACCCACTTCATTGTTGGAGTTGGAACTGGAGGAACAATATCAGGTGTCGCAAAATTCCTAAAAGAGAAAAATAAAAAAATTAAAATATGGGGTATTGATACATTCGGTTCTGTTTTTAAAAAATACCATGAAACTGGAATTTTTGACCAAAATGAGATTTATCCATACTCAACTGAGGGTATTGGAGAAGACATAATTCCAAAAAATGTAGATTTTGAACTTATTGATTTTTTTGAAAAAGTTAATGACAAAGACGCTGCTCTTTACACTCGAAAATTAGCCCTAGACGAAGGTATTTTTGCCGGAAATTCTTGTGGTGCTGCCATAAAAGGTTTAATTCAGTTGAAGGATAATTTTAAATCAGAAGATGTGATTGTAGTTTTGCTACACGATTCAGGTTCTAGATATCTAGCAAAGATCTATAATGATGAATGGATGAAGAATAAGAAATTTCTTTAATTTTTTAGAGTTTAAGGATTAAGTATTTTCAATGATTATTTGATAATAAATGCTTAAATTTAACGTTTAAGAAAAGATATCTATTGTTCCAGTTTGTTTAGTTCCAAATCTACATATCGATATATTTTGAAAAATTTATTTTTTCTTGCTTTAGTATTCTTTGTTCAAAATACCTATTCTCAAACATCTGCCGATTTAAAAGTTAATGAAAGGTCATATATTACTATACCTGCAGAGGGATCGGATGTTAGATACTGTAACAATGAGTTACTCGATCTAGAATTTAAAGTTCATAACTTAAGTACAACCAATACAATTGATTTAACGGCAAATAATTTAATTGTTACTTTAACTTTTGATGGTGCAAATTCAGGTTTAGCAACTGCAATTTTTAATTCTTCTCATTTTTCTTCTGGTGCAGCAAATACAATTGAAAAAAATGACGGATATGCGGAATTTCAGTGGCCAACAGATTTATCCTTTATAAATGCTGGTACAACCTCAATTACTCTATCTGCAATGGCTTCTGGGGTTATTGATGTTCCTTCAACTAACAATAGCATTACATT
>CETK01018403.1_pt1 | contig 17397 bp, 15 predicted proteins | sample 361431 | NCBI WGS metagenome assembly CETK01 (sample SAMEA2622452, study PRJEB7988) | marine metagenome | biome: marine biome (ENVO:00000447); feature: surface water layer (ENVO:00002042); material: "saline water (ENVO:00002010), including plankton (ENVO:xxxxxxxx)" | depth 5 m | reverse complement strand
TCCATTTCCCTCAAGGATTGACTGAAGGCAGAGAATTTTGTTAGAGGCAAGGTCGATCTCGTCAAGGAGCAATACTGCACCACGTTCGAGTGCTTCGATAACGGGTCCGTTGTGCCATACAGTGGCACCGTTAACAAGACGGAAACCGCCAATAAGATCATCTTCATCTGTTTCAATAGTAATGTTTACTCTGATAAGTTCTCTCTTAAGTGTAGCACATGCTTGCTCTACTGAAAAGGTTTTACCGTTACCTGACAATCCAGTAATGAATGTTGGATAAAATATACCAGATTGTATAATCTTTTTAACATCTTTAAAGTTACCGAATGGTACATAAGAATCTGATACTGGAGGTATCAAATCTCTTGATTCTTTAACTATTTGTTTTTCAAGTTGTGCTTTTGCTTGAGCAACAGTTAAAGTCCAGTTTCCTCTAGTTAGTTTTTTAAACTCAGGAATCTTTTTAATTCTTTTTGAGATGCTTTGAACTTGAACTTTGAAATGAGTTGCTGCCTCTTGAATTGCTTTACTACCTATCTCATTACCAAAGTTACTTTTGAAATAAGAGATCAAATCAGAGTTGGAAAAAGTTGGTTGGAATGGCATTGTTTTTTCTTAATTATGAATTCATTATAAAAGATAAATGTGGTATTTTCTACCACTTGTGTGACAGTTTATCAACTGGTTATGCTACCATGTCGATAAATGATGATAACACTTTTTTATTAGTGTTTTTGTTCTTTAAATTCTTTTTGAATGCAGAACGTATTTGTGCTTTAGTAGCATTTTCTTTCACTTCAAAAGATTCACTGGCATTTAAATTGTTTGAGGCAAGACCATAAAGAATACTATAACCTGTTGGTTTTAGGATTGCTGATCTTATCTTACTCCATGACTTTTTATCTTTCTCTGTATACATTTCATCTTCTTTATACTGGTAATGAAATCTACTTACCTCACCAGATTGTAATAGACGAATACCTATTATATTAACATTAGGAAAATTATCTTGCAAATTTTGTAACAATGTTTGTGTTATACTGCTTTTCCAGTTCCACTCATTACAAGCATTATATACTCTACCAATCTTTCTATCACGTATTTGACAACGATTATGTAAACTAACTCTACCCCATACCTTCTCATCACTATAATATGAATCTACCTTATTAACACGTCCGATAGAACATGACTCACCATCAGTTAGTAATACTGTATTTAATTTAGTAACTTGATGTTTTTTAAAGAAGTCAGGTATTAAAGTACGTAAAGAAATTATACACTCATTTAAAGGAGTACCTGATAAGTTTAATCCATATGGAACATATTCAGAATAACCATACTGTATTGAATGTGATAATTTAAATATTGCTTCACAATCTATTTCTAATTCTTTATTACTTCTATTAGATGATAAGAAGTTTAGAAGACGGAAAGAAGGATGACAGTATATGGTATTCTCTACCATTTTTTGTATCTCTTTTAATCCTATTCTAGAATCTTCAGATCTGTTTTGCCACTCAGGTGCAGAGTCATTTGTAAATCCATAAACTTCAAAAGGTATATTAACTTTCTTACAGAACCATACTAGATTTAGTAATTGTTTTACTGTGTCATTTATAACATGGTGCATAGATCCAGACCAATCTAATATAAAGATTAGTCCATGATTCTTACCCTCTGGTAAAATAGTTACCTTCTTGAAAAGATCCTCGTTGAATTTGTACGTATGGAGTTTCTTTGTGTCCAGTACTCCAGTCCTAGAAGTAGCAGCACGAGCGTAAGCATCTGCAGATTTTCTACATTCAAATTCCTTAACAAGATAATTGACTCCCTTACTAGATTCCTTTTTATATTTTAGATACTTTTCTTTAAATTGTCCATCAAGATTACGATATGTAAACGTATCATCAGTTGAATAGTTATATCTAACTTTCTCGTCACTCACTTCTCTCCACCATTTTTGTACATAATTACTAAGACGTTTTGAATCAACTAAAATATCATCCATATTTAACTCTGGAAAATCTAGATATATTGTTTCTCTTGCTTCTTCATTAATTAATTGCTGTTGATTTGTGTCAAAAGATTCTTGTGTTTGTGATGTAAACTCATCAGGTATATCATTTGAATATCTGCCACCTTCATTAGAATGAGTTAGTGGTTCTTCATTACTATCAGTATCTTCAGATGATTCTTGTTTTGCCTGAGTGTCATCACCATCACCATCAACAGATTGACCTTGATTATTTTCTTCTTTTAAATCATGGTCTTCATCTTTTGATACGTTCTCAACATACACTGGTTCAGAATCTTCATTATCACTATTTTTATTTTCTTTATTTGGATGAACTGATATCTCCTTTAAGTTCATATTCAATTCTTGTGTCTCTTTAAGGTTGTTGTATATACGAAGACATAATTCTAAAACTTCTTCAAAAGTTTCTAGACCTTTACAAATATTAACTACAGTTTGTTCATCTTCAGTAAAAGGAATAATTTCAAATGAACCTAATTTAAAATATAAATTGATACGATCAATAAAAGCAAACTCATCAAAATCTTTACCATCTATTTCAAAGAAATCTTTTACATGTAATTCTTTATATCCCTTATAGAAACTTTTTGATAAACCACCATATCTTCTTTTCATTAACTTTTCAATACGTGCATCCTCTATTACATTTACAAATGAAGGAGGAATATCTTTATACTTATCTTTCTTCCATTCTTCTACTGGAGTATATAATGCATGTCCTACTTCATGTCCTACGAGCATATCATATACATTTTCTGATACATCCCACATAGGAAGAGTCAATACTCTTGTTTCTACATTGAAACATGCTGTTGGTACTTGCTTATGTTCTACTATGAGATTCTCAGTAGCAAGAAGTTTAGCAAGATTGTCTTTGACCTCTAAGTTTTTCATGAGTGTTCCATTAATATATTTCTATTATAATAAGAAACCCTCCGCTTGGGAGGGTTGAGTAGACGGTTTATCAACTGTCTACGTCTTTTTTTAGCAGCACGTAATGCTTGAGGTTTCAAGGTACGTTTCTGTTCTTTTTTAGAGTGATGTTGCCAGTTCGGAAGTTGTGCCATCGTACTGTTTAGGTTTAGAAAAATTCTTGTATTTCTTGAATTCTATCACATTATTAAACTTATCTACTATCTGTTCACCTTTATGTGAGATAACAAACACATTATTACCATCAGTAATATTGTATAGTATTCTCATAAAGTCCTGTGTACCATTACTATCTAAAGAACTATCAAAAATTTCGTCAAGAATAAGGATATTTGTATTAACTGAATTTTTTAATTTAGCAATCTCTCTCCATGTGAAAAGAAGTGCTAGATCAATTCTCATCTTCTCTCCTTCTGAGAAAGAAGCGTAAGAGAAATCATCTCTAAATCTAGATTTAATTGTTTCATTAAACATCTCATCAAGATTAAAGTTGACATAAAACTCTAACTTCTGAAGGTATTTATTAATAAGATCATTCATTACAGGTAAGTACTTTCTAATGATAGATGATTTAACACCTCCGTCTTTTAAAAATTCTGACACCATTTTTAAATCTTCTTGTTTAGTAAGTACTTCTTTTTTTAAAGATTCTTTTTCTCTACCTTGTCCTATTATTTTTAATAACTTACTTTTTTCTTTATCAACTGAATCATCATTAGTTTTTATAGATTCAATTTCTTTCTGTATCTCTTTAATTTTCTTGTTCTTCCAGTTTATATCACTCAATAATTGTTTTATTTTTATTTGAGATTCTTTAATTAATGTGTGTATACTATTTCTTTCTGATAATTTTTTATTTAACTTTGTATGTTCACTATTAATTTGATCTAATGCTTCATTTAGTTTAGAAAGTTTACTCTCATCAGTAGTTACCATCTCATCACGTAAAGTTTCTTTTATAATTTGATGACATGTAGGACAACTTGTATTGTTACTAAAGAATTTAATTTCTTTCTTTAAATCTTTCATCTTACTATTAAAAGTAACTTTAAAATCCCTTAACTTTTGTATTCTATCAGTTGGATCTTCAGTTTCTTCTAATTCATATGTTAAACTATCAACTTCTCTCATATCAAGTTCTAAAGATTCTTCAGACCTTTCTATATCTTGCCTTAATGTTTCTATGGATTCATTCCAATGTGATACATTACTTTGACTTTGTTTTTTTAAATCCTCTATTAGTGTTTTTTGTACCCGTACTTTATCTTTTAGTAAATACATTGTATTTTCTACATCCATTACCTCTTCTTTATTAACTTTAATTCTCTCTTTTAATATCAAATTCATAGTAGAGAATATTCTTATATCAAGTATATCTTCTATAACATCTCTTCTGCCTGGTGCAGATAACTGCATGAATGGCACAAACGTACTTGATCCTAACACAACTATTTGTGTAAAAGATTTATAATTCATTTTTAAAACGTTTTGTTCTAACCATTTTTGTTGATCATTAATTGCAGATTCCTGATCTAACAAACCATTATTTTTATAGATCTCAAATACATTTGGTTTTATACCTCTAATTATTTTCCATGTTATCTTTCCAATTATAAATTCTAACTCTACCTTACAGTCACTACAGTTAGTAGTATTTACTAATTGATTTTTATTAATTTTACGAAATGGTTTACTAAACAAAGAAAAACATAGTGCATCTAAAATAGTAGATTTACCTGCACCGTTCTCTCCTACGATCAATGTTCTGTTATGACCATTAAGATTTACTTCAGTAAAGTTATTTCCTGTGCTCAAGAAATTTTTCCATTTTATAGATTTAAATTCAATCATGCTTTGGGTGGAATAATAATGTCATCAGGGGTAACTACACAATAAGTATATCCATGCTCTTCACATATTTGCATAGCAAGTTCATCTTCTACTTCTATAATTTTCATCTCAGGATAATCTTCTGCCATTAATAAATTAGCATGTCTAATAGCATCCTCTTCATCTTCAAAAAGATATAGAACATTATTTTTCCCAACGTTGGGTGCATATGCTCCTTCATCTTCTTTACCTGCAACTGTCAATAAAAACATTATTCTAATTGAATTGATTCTGCGTATATAGAATTGACAATTGATTTTAAATTGTCTTTGTTAGAGTAATCAAGGTGATCAATGTACTTTTCTAAGTATGTTAAAGTACCTTCTATTTCAATATCTCCAGTTTCTGGAACAAATTGAACTGTATTATCAATAATTTTTAAATCATGTATTCCTATATTATAGAGTCGATCTATCAAATTGTCAAACTCATAGTAGTTATCTTTCTTCTCAACTATTAGTTTAATAAACTTGTCTTTATACTTTTCAACATTTATAGTTGCATAATTTGTAGTAGAATCATTATAGAATATTTTCTCAAACATATAGTAAGGATTTTCTATAAATTTAATTCTTTTAGTTTTTGTGTTGTATAAATGAAATCCTCTTTTTTCAGAGTAATCATTCCAGTACGTTTGATATGGATTACCAAGATAAGTTATATTACCATTAGATGATCTAGTATGAAAATGACCAGAGTAAACCTTTTTAAACTTATCAAATTTTTCAATACTTAAACCATGATCCATAACAAAACCTTTATGTGCCTCAAATCCTTTAAATTCTAAATGACCCATACATATCTGTGCTTTAGTATTGTCTATCTCTTCAAAACTTTCCAACTCATTATCAATACATATCCAAGGAAGAAAACATATATCTAAACCTTCTATATTAAGAGTAATTGCTTTTTCTATACATTCAACATTATCATAGTGATTCATAAGTAAATCAACTGTGTTAATGTTTAATGTGTTTTTATAATAGGCAGTATGGTTACCGACTAAAGAATATATTTTAATACCCATGTCAGAAAGAACATCAAAGTACTTTTCTTTTGCCCAGTTTAATGACCAAAAATCTATTTGTTTTCTATTGTCAAAAGTATCTCCTAGATCTAACAAAGTTTTAATTTTATTTTCTTTTAAAGTAGGAAAGAATATATCATTATAAAATTTTTCCATATAGTCATGGAACACTTGACTACCTTTACGTAATCCAAAGTGTTGATCAGTTATAATTCCTATCATATTATTGGTTTACTAAGATTTTTATAAAGAATATATGCACAATAGCATAAACTAAACACAAAGAAAATTTTCTCAATCATTGCCTATACCTCTGTTCAAGTGATGTCTTAATACCTTCATACTCTGCTTTGTTTCCATAAGCATCAGCAGAAAATAGTTCGTTATGTCCTGACTTCTCTATAATTTTAGTTTTTATATCTACTTGTTTCTTTTCCTTTTGTATCCTACGTAAGAATGCATAGTAAATTATCTGTGTGAAGTATGCAAAAGGATTTCTAGATTTATTAGGATCAAAGTTATCAATGTATGTAATACAGTTCTCTATGCCATCACCTATCATGTCATCTTTAAACATATAGTTGACAAAATTAGGTTTATATGATAAATGTTGTGCTATCTTTAAAAAACATGACCCTATGTATTCACCTACAGGAGGTTTCTTCAGTCCTTTTAACTTAGCAATCTCTACATTATCTTTGTATTCGATGATTGCTGCTAAGAACTCTTTATTGTTAACGTAATGTTCCTTACTTTTAGGCATTAAATGTATCTATCCCAGATGTGTCTATCATAACATATTTTTAGGGACTTGACAAGTGGTTGTAATACGTGTATAATAACTGTGTCAACGGTTAAGGGATAATACTAAGCTTTATCTGGATCTTCTTTTTTAAATTCTATACGAAAAACTGTTTCAAGGTACTCTCTCGCTATATCTACTGATCCAATTAATCCAGTTTCTTCATTTAATGGAATACGACCTCTTGTTCTCCCTTTAATAACAGGAGGTCTTTTTGTTTGTGATTTTATTTTTTGATACTTCTCTGCTTCTTGTAATTTATTTAATGTAGTTTCATAGAACTGAGCAACGAAAGAACTCATTTCTTTTATACACAATATATCTTCTCCATACAATGTAAAGGTATTCTCATGAGATACTTTCATCCAAGGTTTTATCTTTACACCTGACATAAGACCAGGAATGTCTATTTCTTCAACACAAATTGGATTCTCAATAGTAAGAATGTCTTCCTCAGGATATGCTTCCTTTACAAAGCATAGGATCTCTTCCTCTGATTTAAATTTAATACTAGCGTAAAATGAATCCATGTTTACTGTTTGAGTTTTATCTTAATAAGTTCATAGTCGAAATTTTCTTGATTGTATATTTTTACCCTTTCAAATAAGTGATGTAATGTGTAGTTAGGGTTTCTCCCATCATTTGTAGTATCATCAGCAATGTCATAGAGCACTGCTTTCTTTTTATTATCACCTTTCCTTAGTACTCTACCTATTGACTGAAGATTTCGTACTCTGGATTTTGAGGGCGACGCAAAGATGATGTTATGTAATCTTTTAATATTAATACCAGTACTAAAAGTCCCATACGAAGCAACGATAATTGCATTTGTTTCATTTTCAGTAATACTCCTTACTTCTTCACGGTCTTGAGTCGCTACACCCCCATGAACAAAGAATACCTTACGTTCATTGGATGCAGAACTATTTATCAAATTGTAAAGTGGTTCTCCGTGTTTTTCTACGTAGTTGAATAGCACTAGTGTATTTCCATCAAGATCTAATGTGAGGTTTTTGATAAAGTTATTTCTTCTTTCGTGAGTTACTATCCATTCTATTTCGTCTTGATAAGTTTCAAATTTAGTATGTGGATGTTTTAATGTAATAATTTTTATTTTTAATCTAGATAAATGTCCTTGTTTAATTAATTCATTAGTATTAGTTACTTTATCATGAGGTCCGAATAGTCCTTCTAGTACTAATTTATTTGTTTTACTACCATCTAATGTACCAGTAAATCCTATACGATACTTAGCATGATGTAATTTAGTAAGTAAATCCGTCAGTGACTTTGCTTTAAAGAGATGTGCTTCATCTCCTATAACAGCAGTAAATGGTTCAAACCATACTTTACTTTGTTTATATACTGATTGCCATGTAGTTATAGTAACTGGTTTATCTGATACTTTCTCATGACCTGCATATATTCTATGTACATAATCATCTACACACCATCCATAGGAAAAGAAATCTTTATATAATTGTTCTACTAAGGATGTAGTAGGAACAACTATCAATACTTTCTGTTTAGTATCAAATAAAAATCTAACAATAGAATATATCATTAGTGATTTACCTGATCCTGTAGGTGATACTATTAACTTTCTTCTTTTACGTAATGCTTCGTAGATAGCAGTGTATTGATAATCTCTTATTTTTAGTGAAGTAAACTTATCAACATACCTTTTTACTCCATCGGAAGATATAAGTTCATCCTCTGAATCAGGCATACCAAAATGTTTATTATCAATATATTCATACTGATAACCTCTCTCATCACAAAAGGTTTCAATATACTCTCTTAAACCTGCATATATTTGACCAGTTGCAGGCGAAAATAATCTTATCTTACCATCCCAGTATCTTTTTCTATAGGAATCCATGAACTTTGCTTCTGGCACATCAAATGTGAAGTGATCAGATAATTCATATCCTATATGGGGTGGTACTTTTAGTTGAAGGTATACTTCGTTTTTCTTTTTAATAAGAACATCACTCATCTAACCCCTTTGTATATTTCATCCAATCAATTGCATTCTTTATTTGGAATGAACGATTGTTAATATTATTTAGTATCTCTTTGAGCGTTTTTTCATACGTATCGTATAGGTCTAACCGACCCTGTGCCTTATTTAAATCTTCATCTGCATTGAGATATATGGGAACTTCATTCTTCATAATTTTTACATCAGGGCATAGATCTTCTCTCCCCATATAAAAACTATACTTCTCTTTATAAAGTTTATGGAATGCATACAGTGCTTCTTTTTTAAGTAGTTGATATCTCAGATATTTGTCCAACCACTTGGAATGTAGCATGGGTATTTTACGTGATTCATCAAACAAATCATCACCCATTGCAGCGTCTTTACGCCACTCATTCATAAATTTTTCATTGACATTCATAATGTTAGTTCTTTGTCATTCTTGTCTAGTAATTTAAAATAGGTATACTTAAAGGTAACATCTGCAGTTAAATACTGTATGTCATTAGTGTCTACACTAAATGGTAAACTTGTTAGTCCTACAGGAAATGCATCATACAATTTAACTACAGTTTGAGTATTGAAACTACTGTTTAATATTTTAAGAGTAAGATCCAATCTTTCAACGTCTGCACCTTGATGTTTTTTCTCCAACATTGCATTGGCAAACTCTCTCCACTGACCTGCTTTTTGGGGATAAGTTATACCAGTCATCCAATTATGGATAATAGAGTAATTTCTCATGTCCTCATCAATTAGGAAAGTTACAGAAAAGTCCTCATAATTTAACTTGTCACCTGCTAGTTGAAAGTCATTATAGATGGTTGCTTGCTGTGGTCCTCCCATTGATATACCAGGTATATTTGCTGCATTGCATTGGAACGATACTTCTTTAAAGAAAGGTATGTCCAATTGAAATGCTACTGGTGCTAGAAAGTTATTGCTCACAATAAATACGGAGTCCTCCCATATTATTTAGACATAAAAAAAGAGACCCCTTAAGGTCTCTTTTTAAAATATGTAATCCGAATTACATTAAGTTTGCAACAGATACTCTTCTGTAGTAAACGTTTGTACTTAGGTTACCAGCTGCCTGTGGATCAGAGTTTGTAAGAGTTGAATCAAATCCTTTAGCAAATGGATTAAGAACTACGCCATAACGTGTCTTAAACCCGATGCGTGGTTGGAAGTCGTCTTGTCCGACGCTACGTACCATCTGTAGAGGCACATAAGGACAATAGAACAGACCAGCATCATAAGGAGATGAACCCTTGTATCCGATAACATAGTACTGATTACCTGAGTTACCTGAGGATGCTGTACCACCACGAGTGATAGTTGCATATGGGTCAATGTAAACTCTGTATCTACCGTTAAGGATACCAGCGAAGGTATTTCCTGTCTCATCAACCGCTAAACGGTTGTTACCTTCGATTGCAGGAGCGTAATCAAGAGCACCAGCCATTGCTAAAGCAGAAGCAACGTCAGCAGAGCACATAATCATGTTGCCCTTTCCACGACGAGTTTCTCTTGCAATTGCGTTTGCGTCTCTTTCGATCTGGAACATAAGTCCCTTGAATTTCTCAACAGACCAACGACCATTACTATCAACGTCTAAGTCAAATGTACCTGCAGTAGCGGTGTCATGCTGTGCACCACGTTTTGCTGACTTATAAATTGTACGAACAATCTCTCTGTTGATTTCAGCAAGGATTTCAGATGAGAGGATGTTTGCCAATTCTGACTCAGCATCAAGACCATGAATAGCACGAAGGTCTTGTGCTAATTCAATACTGTACTCTGCCTTTAGAGCTCTGGACTTAGCAGTAACCGAGATCTTCTCGATACTGAATCCCATCTCTCTGAAGTCAGGAGCAGAACCGTCACTATCTAATGCCTCAGAGTCCTGTGTGGACATTGGAGCACCGTTGTCATAGTAACCTTGAACTGTTGATTCGTTAGAACCTGTAAATCCGTCGTTAAGAACAGCAGGGTTGTCACCTGTTGTTGTAGGACCTGCACCAGTAACGTCGTTAGCACCACCAGTACCTGACTGATTTGGGTTAACTTCGTTAAAGAATGTCTCAGCATTACCTGTGCCAGGACCGTCGTAACGTGCTCTCATTGCAAAGATTAGTCCAGTAGGACCACTCATTGGTTGAACACCAGCAAGGTCATAAGCAACCAAGTTAGGCATTGCACGTCTAATCAATGAGATTAGAACTGGGTCAAAACCTGCAACTGATTGGTCACCACCTGAACTAAAACCAGCAGCACCTGTACCACCTGGGTCTGTGTTCATTGTAGGAATCGCTTCAGAAAGTATCTGGCGTTCCTGTCTAATTACTTTTTCTTGGTTCTCTAAGAGAATTGAGGTAACAGCTTTCTTATAGTTATCTGTGATTGGATCAAGATCACTATGGTCGAGAACTGGTGCCCATTTTTCTTGAAGAACCTTTGACATACCTAATGTCATTTTTGTTTTTCTCCGTTAAAATTAGGGTTTTAATAATTTACTGCCACTGTGAGATAGCATTGACATATGCTGCCATTGCACCTTCTGCAGGTGCTGCTACTTCTCCAGTTGCTACATCTTCCTTAGGAGCAGAAACCTTTTCCTTGGGGAAATAGTTTTCCTTAAGGGTTGCAAGCTTCTCCTTAAAGGACTCTTCAGATTCATACTCAACTGACTCAGCAAGTGAAGCGAGCTTCTCTGCCTGTGTTTGAGCTAAACCTTTAGATACTTCGGCAATTAATGATTCACGAGTACGTGAATTAATTGTTCCGTTTAGTGAGACGTTCTTATCAATTTGCTCATTGAGCTTCTCTTCCATTTCATCAAGTTTGTTAGTCATCTCATCGAGAACATCATATTTTTCCTCAGGGATTGATACATAATTTTCTTCAAAAAGTTTCTTCATGCCATCCATGAAGGAACCATACATTTCTAGTTTGATGCCATTGTGGATTTCGAGTTCATTCTCTTTCTTCCACTCTTCGGCAACATAAGCAAGGAACTTGTCTACTTTTTCGCTGAGTTCTTCTTTAAACTCATCTACTTGTTTAACTAGTTCTTGCTCAAATACTGTTTCTAATCTTTTCTTCTGTTCAGCAATTTTTGCTTTTACAGCAGTTTCAAAGATAGTTTTTGTTTTTGCTTTAAACTCTTCGGATAATTCTTCGCCTGTTAGAAGTGCTTTAACATCGTCATCGACATTAATTTCTTCTTCAACGATTTCTCCGTCTACTTCTGTTTCTTCCGCTTTGGTGATACCTGCAGGTTTTCCATCTGGTGCACCAGCGTTTTTGTTAACAGCGTTTCCTTTTATTTGTGATGTGCCTTTGTTGGCAATCTTGGATGAATTGTCATCCTGTTTATAATTTTGGTTGGTAGGACCTCCCAAATCTTCAATCGAAGCATCTTGCGGTGCAGGGACGGAAACTTTTTCCATACCATCTGCTTTGCCAGCACCATCAGTGACTTGGCGTTCGGAGAGATTCTCTTCGACGAATGTTTCAAATTTCTGGTCAACTGATGCTGACATATTGATACTCCTTGTAAATAATCTTACTTATTCTGAATTTATTTATAAATTACAGTCCTTTGAGGAACTGTTTAAATGCGGAAACTTTCCGTTCCTGCAAATTATATAGGGTAGCAGCATCAATTCCTTTCTTTATAGAGGAAATTTCTTGCTCTTTCAGTAACCCATTATCCCAAACCCATTCTTTTCCTTCCATGATACCTTCTACAAAAGCATCAGGGGCAGATGGATCTGCAACAATATCAGCAGCAGTTGCTAACTGATAGTCATCACGAACGTAGTTTGCACCACCCATTTCTCTTAGAGAACCAACTCCTCTAGAAGAAACACCTAATGATACACCCTCACCGAGTAAAGATTTTGCAATCTGACCCATTGGTGTATCTAAAATTTTCGCTTTACCAATATAATTGTTTCCTTCTCTTACGAGTGATTCAATTTTATGTGAAGCTCTATCCAAATTAACCGTAGGTCCTTCTGGATGTCCTAGTTCACCTAAAGCACGATTCTTAGAAATGTTTTGTTCAGTATATCTACCAACTTCTCTCTCAAGAATATCAATAGGATACACTCTACCATTTCTATTTTTAATTTCACCTTGCAAAAATACACCTTGAATGTAATGGTTTTTTGTACCATTATTATCCTCGGTTAGAAATTTTACTTCCTCTATTTGTTCAGTTATTAGTTTCATTGTCTTCTGGTGAAGGGGGTAACTGTTCATCACTAGCAACAGTTTCTGGAGATTCAGTTTCTACTTCATCTTCCTCAGGTTCAGATAAATGACTAAACATATCTGCACCAACTTTCTCTTTTTCAAGAGTCAGTATTTCTGCTGCTTTGTTCATAATGACATCTTTAACCGCATCGGATGCATCTGCAAGATGATCCTTCATAATCATGTCAACGATTTTGGTTGTTTCCATACTAAAACCTCAGTTTTATTTAGCGTTTTTATTGCTAGGTGGTAACGGTGGTTGTTTCATTTGATCAATTTGTGCCTTTTGCATTTCTTGTTCTAGATCTGCTGTCTCTTGTTCTTGACCTAATTGTGCAACTGGATCCATTACTAGACCTTGCTTTATCTCACTATTTATCTGCTTACGCATTTCAGATATTTCTTGTTCTGTAAACTGTAGTAACTGACGCATAACATAATCTTGTGAGAAGTATTTTCCAACATAAAGATCAAGTTCATTTAAAACTTCCATCTTTTTCTGGAGCATTTCTAAATCTTTTAATTCAGAAAAATGATTATCATACAAATAATCATACTGAATATGCTCTTTCATGTCTTCCCAATCATCAGGTGTAATAACACCTTTTAAAATTAACTGGGTTCTTAATAGGTCATGAAAAAGATCAGAAAACTTCTTACGGAGACGACCTACAAATTTAGTAAATTTAATTTCATCTCTATTAATCTCCTCTGACTTACCAAGGTCAAATGATTTGTCACTCTCTAATCTTGATGGTGGTACATTTAATGCTTTGTATAACTGTGATTGGAAATACTTGATATCTGTAAGTTCACCTAAGTTTTGTCCACCAGGTAAAGTTGTGATTTCAGTTCCTCTACCACCTTCCCTACGTGGTAACCAGAAATCTTCAAGCATACTCATATGTTTTTTGTCGTCACGAATTTCGCCAGTATTTGAATCGTATACTAACTTATTTCTGTAACGAGACATAACATCACGAAGATATTGTTCCGCTTTGATCTTTGGAAGATTACCAACATCAATGTAAAATATTCTTCTTTCTGGTGCACGTGATAATCTGTATATTACAATACTATCTTCAAGCATTCTTAACTGATTAAGATACTTAATTGCTTTATGTAAGTGACTTAATACTATATTTTTACCTTGATCTTTTACACCAGATGTAATATATGATATAGCATCATTTGAAATTTTAATGCCTTGATTAGTATTGTTTACACCTTTCTCATTATAAATGTAAAATTCTGTAGTTTTACCGTAGTCATATTTCATGAACTGATCGGCATTGATAGGTGGTTTTTCTACAATACGAAGTTTCTTTATTTTTAGTGGATCAATCCAACGTAACTCTAATATACCCTTACTTGGATCTTCTAAATCTACCACTTTATGATAAAACATTCTACCATCAATAAACCATCTTCTGAATATTTGATGAGCACCTTTGTCTACATCTAATAATTTCTTTATATGATCAAACTCGTCTCTAATACTTTTCTTTATTGATGATGATGCCTGTAAATTAGATAGTTCAAGTTCTACAGGACTATCATCTTTATCAGATACAATTGCTTCATTTGTAATATCTTCGATAGCACTATCAACCTCAGGTTGCAGTGCCATCTGTCTATAACGACGTATTAAATTTATCTCGTCTCTTTTTTTCGAGTCATCAAGATCCACATAATGACCAAACCACCCACCAAAAGGAGTAATGGTGGATGTTGCGTCATTATCTACTGGAGGTACTGGAGAAGCAGCACCTTTTGCTTTAAGTTTGGGGTCTTTATCTTTTATAGAGAACCCAAATAAAGTTGCCATAATTAAATTTTATTTACCGTGCTACTATTTAGTTGGTTTGAGAACCGACTACTTGAGAAGATAAAAATCCAGATTCAGTTGAATTAGGACTCTTTCTACCTGGTGCATTAGCATCAAGGTATTGATACTGAAACTCAACATCAAATTCTTCTAGAGCATCGTTACTATCAAAGGCAACATTAATTGCACCAACTGAAGTTGGCCATGCACCTACAAGTTTGTAAACTCTAAGAATCTTATTCTTGTCTGATCCACCAGTTTGACCTGGTTGACCTACAGAATCTTTAGATAATTGTCTTACATAAAGATCTTGAAATAGATTCTCAAATCCACCTGTAACACCTATGTTCTCATCTACTTGGTTACCTAAGTTAACCCATGACTCAAATGCTGCTCTTAGATTAAAGTCAGCAGTGTTGTAGAAAGTAGCACTCCATGCTTCAAATGTTCTGTCTCCAGGAATCTTAAGAAATCTTCCACGGAATGGAACTTCTATAAGTCCTTGTGAATGTGTAGGCAATGAAGTAGATCTACATAAGAACTGTCCTTGTTCTTTTAAGGATACTCTATCACCTGTACCACTAGGGAAGTTGATATCAACTTCATACAGGTTAGGTCTTACTCCACCATTGAGCCTAGATTTAAATTCTATTATGTTAGGCATTGTTTGTTATTAACTCCTTTGTGTTTTAACTAGCGACTACTTCAGAGAAACTGATACCAGTTCTTGTAGCAACAAATGTCAATGTAATAAAGTTGATAGAACGTGTTGGCTGAATGTAAATATCAGCAACGAACTCGTTATTATCTATAACAGCAGATGTGTTATTTGATCCATCACACACAACTAAGAAATCGGTAATACCTCTTCTTGATTGAACATTACGTAAGAATGGTTCAATAATACCTTTAAACACATTTCTTGTGATCTCATCATTGAGTTCAAATAGTTGTGCTTTAGCAGCTTCTTCAATTGCTTTTTCAACAACAATGAAGAGACGACGAACGTTGATTCTATCAAATGCACTAGGTGTGCTAAGTGCTGTCTTGTCACCAAATAGAACTGCACCTTGACCAGGAAATGTACTGATTGGGTTAACTCTATTTGCATAAAGTTCATCTCTATCTGTCTTAGTAGGATTCCATGCAAGTTTTGCAAGGTTCCTAATAGCACCTCTAGAGAAACCTGCTGGTGAGAACCATGGTTCCTGTCTGATTGCTGTATCTGCAACTAATCCTGCAACGTCTGAGTTACATGGAACGTAGCAATACTTTTGATTCCATCTGTCATAAACATACTTGTAGTTACAATCAAGAACTAAGTATGAACTACTTGCAACACTGCCAAAGAAATCTTTAACATTCTTAACGATGTCTTTGTTAGCAAGTGGAAGACCAGTAGAAGCAATAATGTTTCCTTTATGTGGAGATCCGAATGCCATGCAATCCTTTCTCTCTGCAGCAATACCTGCAATGTAGTTTAGTTTTTCTCTTGTTGCTGTCTCAGTAGCAAGACCAGGACCCATTATAAGATACTCAAGATTGATGCTATCAATCTCTCTAAACTCATCATATGCACCATTAAAATCAGCAGCTGAAAGATCCCATGCTCCACTTGCAAGTGATGTATAATCTGAACCTGCAGTTAGATCATAATTTTTAGAACCTACTGGTTCAAAATCTTGTGTTCTATTATTTGTTTCATAAATTGTATCACCTGCAAAAATGAATTTACTTCCGTCTGCAAGAACATTCTTATAGTAGTTAATTCCACCTTGTGGTCCTCTACCATCAGATGCTTTTGATAGGTATGTAAATGATTCTATAACTGAATCTTTACTACCAGATACACTTCCATCTTCATCTACAACTGCAACGTGAACTGCATCTCTACCGTATGCATCGCCTGCATAAAACTCACCATCAGCAGTATTTACTGGACGTGCAGCAACTGAGTTCCAAGTTAAATTAGAACCTTCATAAAGTTTTGCGTATGACCACCAAACTGATCCGTCATCTACAGATGCTACAGTACCACTATTAGAACCAATAGTTAATGAATCTCCATTAGCAAAAAGTTGACCTGTAGTTGGGTTTTCTAAGTATACGTTACTTGCATTATCTACTATTACAACGTGTACATAATGAGTTGTAGTACCACCAGAAGTTACCATTGAGTAATCAATGACCTTACCTTTTTTAGATCCTGATACTACAAAATCTCCAACATTAACATTACTGATTGCTGAGTCCCCAGATGTAAGAGCAATAGATTGCCTAGGACCATTATCAACAATACAAACACGTAACCCATTACCCCATGAACCTGCACTCTTGGCAGCGAATAACCATCCTGTTGTGTTGTCGTTATATTGTGCATCATAGACCTCACTGTTTTCTATCTTAATTGGATCTGCAGAAACAACTGCTGTACCAACTGCTGTTGTACCTGGAATGGGAATTGTTGGAGAGATACCAACGAAGTTTGTGTAATCTCCAAAGTTTGTTACCGTAAATCCAGTAATAACTCCAGAAACATTTACATCTGCTGTAGCAGCAAATCCTGTATTAGCAGCACCACCTGATACTGAAACGTTGTATGTTGCAGTTGGATCGTAATTTGTACCACCAG
>CETK01027886.1_pt1 | contig 17441 bp, 9 predicted proteins | sample 361431 | NCBI WGS metagenome assembly CETK01 (sample SAMEA2622452, study PRJEB7988) | marine metagenome | biome: marine biome (ENVO:00000447); feature: surface water layer (ENVO:00002042); material: "saline water (ENVO:00002010), including plankton (ENVO:xxxxxxxx)" | depth 5 m | reverse complement strand
TCGTCGTCATCGTCGTCTTTTTGATCCGTCCAGGAACTTGAATCTTCATTTAAATCGACGTTTTCAGTGTGGATCTCCTTCAAGGGGGAAACACTCCATATCATTATCATAATGAATATGATGATGCTTGCAAAGAATCTGGAATTGTTATTTACTAACATCAGTTTCACCTTATCATTAGCCTAGAAGGAGTAGACTCAGCTGCATTAATGCGGCTCCAAACACCATGCCTACAAGCATGTGTCTTCTCCGATTTTGCGCTATTGCCTGCGGGATTAATTCAGTGAAGCTTACAACGGCCATTATCCCTCCGACGAATGCGAGTGATACGCCCACCATGAATGGAGTCAGGACTGAACCAAGGACCAATAGTGCGAAGAGTGCGCCGAGAGGTTCGGTCAATCCAGTCGCTAATGCAATGAGAGTCGCCTTTAGTCTTCCACCTCCGCCTGCTTGTATTGGAGCCGCCACTGCGATGCCTTCAGGGATATTGTGCAATGCTATAGCTATCATTAATACCAGTCCGTATTGTGCAGATTCTAGTACCGCGACACCAATTGCCAATCCTTCAGGGAAGTTATGAATCCCCAATGCAATTGCAGTAAAAATTCCAGATTGGTAAAGTCGCTGTTGTTCAGTATTAATCTCGTCTCCATCTTTCCCCAAGATTTGATTCAATGCTACGATCATAACTGCGCCCGAAATGAAAGAGAAGGAAATCCAGAAAAAGCCAAATTCTAATGCTCTTTCAAACCACAAATCAAATATCGATATCAGTAACATTACACCCGCTGCCATGCCTAAGGTGAATGCCATTATTTCTCTTGAGATTTCCCTTATAGCCATCACAATAAGGCCCCCTATTCCCGTCGACAAACCGGCCATCAACGCGATGGTGAAGGGGAAAAACCAAGTTTCTGATTGCCCTTCGAGGCTTTCCACCTTGATTATTGGAGAGTGTTCGTTGTACCCCCCTTCCTTCACAACTAGCTGTAAGATGACCTCAATGGTTAGGCCCAATCCTTCTTTATTGACGATTTCAAATGTATCTGATTGTCTATTATTCTCAGGATTTTCCATACCATAGAAACCTACAGATTTTAAACCAGCAAAAATGAAAGATTGGTGATCCCCTTCGCTGTCTCCAACGGTTTCCTTTATTGAAATCGAGTAACCTCCCCAATCACTTGACATGACCCTATTTTTGGCGGTTTTTACCGACCTTGTTATATCTTCATCCGACGAATCAATATTAAGTACGTTAAGTCCCGATTGCAGGTCGAGATTTGTGGAATCAAGATTGATAAATAGGTCCGCATCTTCCAATATATCGGGGTTCTCTTCTAAGAATTTCTGACTTCCCAATGATCCAAGTTCGCCTCCTCCCCATGTCATAAATTTGACAGTAGAATCCAGATTCAACTCGCTTAACCTAGTTGCAATCTCTATTAATTGTGCGACACCGATTGCGTTGTTCACTGCGCCCGGACTTATGTAGGAAGAATCATGGTGAGCACCAATTATTATCTCCCCTTCTCCGGCCCCGGGAATCTCACCAGAGACGATTCTCACAGCCCTAGGACCTACATTACTACCCTCCCAAAAGCCATCTAATATTGGATATATTGTCGAGTCTTCTGAAGCCCTCTCTATGAAGTCCTGGAAGAGTAGAGCTGTGGATTCTGAGATGTATATGAAAGGTATTAGTAGGTCGGAATATTGTCCTTCATAGGCATCAGGAAACGGTACATTCCTACCACCTTCGCTCACTGTCACAGTCCTAAACGGGGGTTGCTCCACGTTTTCGCTATATATCATGACCATGGCCGCATTTTGATCAATGGAACTCTTGTAAATCTCGGCCAAGCTTCTGTGATTATCATAATTTATTATGATTGCCAAATCTGTCAAATCTCCGGCAGATGAGAATTCATTCTCCGTTCCCCTTCCCAGGTCTGTCAAAATATTGTCATGTTTGTGAGCCGCTCCAGAATAGCCTAGGAATGTGAATTTGTCACCATGATATAAATCCCCTGTTGAGTCTATTTCGACTCTGGCAGTTCCAGCGGATCCATCCGGAATTCCTGGGATATTCTGAGCGCCCTGCTCCAGTTGCCCGTGCATTAGGATCTGGTGGTCTTCCGGTTCCGCATCAACAAACCATGAGCCGGTGACTTGGTATTGTTCTAATTTGACATCAGCTAAGCCAATTTCTGAAAATCTGTCAATAATGTATTGGGCGGCTTGTAATTCCTCAGCAGACCCAGTTACTCTGGGCCCGAATGAAGATATTTCTTCAACATCATCCATGACTGAATCTTCATCTACAGCGAAGGAGATGTTATCCTCCTCAAGAAGGAGGGCTACTGAGAAGCTGGACAATAGAACCAGAGTCGATATCACGCCAACGATGGACAGGCTATGGTCAGATATGTAGCCCATGATGTGGTGCCTGAGCTGTGATTTATGGAGTTTAGGGAAACCTAAATTTGATATGATACACTTTATTGGGTCGGGCCATGAGACTCCTACGGAGTCATGTGAGGGATTTGCTATGGACAATGAAATAATGGTGATATTTGGTACTGAGACTGGTAATGCGGAAGAGTTGGCGGAAACGGCTGTCGGGATGGCCTCTAGTTATGACTTAACGGGGAAGCTTTTCGATATGGAAGATGTCACTGTCGACATGTTGGAGGATTGTGAGAGGCTTATCGTTGTCTGTAGCACCTGGGGAGATGGTGAGCAACCAGTCAATGCGCAAGACTTGTATGATTCTACTTTGGAAATGGCTGAAGGCTCACTAAGTAAGCTAAAATTCGCAGTATTGGCGCTAGGCGATACCGCCTTCGATTTATTCTGTGAGTCCGGTAAGGAATGGGATTCAGTGCTGGAAAATAAAGGCGGAATCAGAATAAATGATCGAATAGACTGCGACACAGATTATGACGACTTCGCTGAAGACTGGTTTGAACAGACACTGGAAAAGTTCCAGTCTGCAATGTGATGGTTTTAATATGAGTTACCGTAAAACTTCCTACCACGAGGGCCTCATGAAATCTGGTCTACTCGTGAGGGCGAGAACGGTCCTCGTGACAATAGCACTCGTGACAATGATAATTCCAATGGGGGCCAATGGCCAATCCAGTGGGGACGATTTAACTGACCTCCAAATATATGGATCAGTTTTGACTTCCTCTGGAGATAATGCAGGAAGTACGTCAATCAAGGTGGATTCACTAGAATCTATTTGGTCGACAGAGGGGGAATACACTTTTTCTGGCCTGGATGGAGGAGAGCATGTCGCTAGGGCCTATTTCATGAATGATGGCCATACGGTTATTTATCGTCTGATTGACCTTAAATCTGACATGGAATTAGATTGGCATGAGGATAAAAATTGGATTACTTTCAAGATGTTCGATGATGATGGAAATCACGTCACCCAATCTGACAACGCCTACGTTAGTTTGGTCGAACAATCTGAGACAGTAAGCCCCATGGATGGTTTATCTGAATTCGGACCATTTGCAGTTAACTCCTACTACACCATAATGGCTCAACATGATTCTGACGAATCACCAACCACCTACGTTCACTTCAAGATGGATAGAGGATCGAGGGGGAGCACCTCATACCCTAACGTTAACAACTTTGAATTTCACGAGGGCAAAAATAGCAGATATGGTTTCGTGACCAATTCCGCAGGAGTAGCGATGACAGGAATCGAGGTTAGTGATGGCGAGACTACGTCGATAACAAACTCAGACGGATTCTTCCTCATCCAGAATTTGGATGTCGGGGATACCTCAGTTTTATCATTCAGTCAGTCTGGAAACGAGGTCTCTTCACCAGTCCATGTCCTAATCACTGAAGGGGAAGGATGGTTGAACCACACGATTGACCTTGAGGTCAAACTACCAGAAAATGCCAGCTTCATCACACCCGTACAAACAGTTCCAGTTTCACCAATCATGCTCACTTGGGAAGGGGGAGAATACACAGAGTACTACTCAGTCTATGACGGAGAAATTGCGGAAAGTAACCTGATTTACAGGGGATACGCAACATCCCTTGAGCATACTCCTGAAGGCCCAGGGATGGTTGAATTCAATATTGTGGCGAATAACTCGAACGGATCTACTGTAAACCCCAAATCATTGAGGATAATTTTCTTGCCTTCGCAGACAAGTGACGAACTTTGGAGAGTAGGAATGAGCTGGGGGTACCAGGTTGATTACACGCCTAGCGGAACTGTCAGGGAAATCGACATGACCATGATCGGCACTGAGATTATTCAGGATTCCTTTGGGGAGGACAGGGAGACATTTTTGATGAGGCTGACTGGTGATTATCAAATGCCGGAAGAAAGGTCATACAGATGGATAGACTCTGATAATCTCCTCAGCATCCACACGTATTGGGTCGATGACCCAGAATCGTCATCATACTACACAGAGGGTACGCTCGGATGGGATTTCACGGATTCCAACGGATCTCAAACGGGATTGTTTGACTCGGAGCAGGGAATGTTTGTTCACTTCAACAGAACAAATGTGATTGGGGTCCCAGGACACCCCGACGGTTATGACGACACATTCAACATTATCACCAAAGAAGAAGGCGTCATTGTAACTACACCAGCTGGAGATTTCGAAACAACATACTACAGAATCATCGATGAAGAAGATGGAATCGTATCATGGGAGCTTTGGTATAACGCCACAGTGAAAAACTGGGTGAAAATAATAGACAGGCTGTCTGGCTCTCACTCTGAAAAGGTCGAATATGAGCTCTTGTCCTACGACGTTCCGACGACCCCTCAGTTCATCACTCAGGACTCTGATTTGGAAATCATGGATTATACGATCGAATGGGGCGAATACCCCGGATCGAAAGGTTATCAAGTCTGGCAAAATGGAGTATCTATCTACCAAGGCACGGATACTTCGGTAACCGTATCTGGTGCGCTGGATGGAGAGTACACTTACTTAATTTCAGCATTGATGGACGGTTACAGTATTGATGGAGATACCCTCCTTGTGAAAGTTGACTTCGTCCCACCAAAGCCAAATGTCAGAAGTCCTATCGAAACTATCACTGATGGCGAGTCAGTTGCTATTAGCTGGGACTCAATTGAAGATTCGGAATGGTATTCGGTCATTGTTCAATCTGAGGACGGTGAGACGATTGAAGCTTACAACGGCACGGAAAACGACGTGATGATTGAGATCTCAGAGGTTGGCCTCAACCGAATAAGAGTAAACACAATGGTATACGGGAAGGTCTCAGAATATTCTGACTCAATATTTGTCACCGTCGAGGAACCCGAAGAAAGGGACATTGGATTTGCCGCATGGGCCGGGTTATCTGTCCTTTTGGCATTATTAGTCGGAGTCATGCTCAGAAAACAGGGAAATTACTTAGAATGAAAGGGAGGGTTGCTAGATGGAAAAAAGCACCATAGCATTACTACAGGTTGCCATAATAGTCATTTTTTCATTGGGTGCTTACCAACTTACGGAAGATGGGTCGGCGGGAACAACAGAACACACCATTGAGGTTGTTGATTCAAATGGGGTGAATCATAAATTTGCAAGTTCTCCAGATCGCGTCGCGATAACCAACACATATGCAGCGACGGTAATGAGAATGCTAAATGTCGATACAGAAATTATTGTGGGGGTGTCAGGTGACTTCCATGATTCTACTCTTTGGCCGGAATACGCAGATACCCCGATGGTTCAGAGAAGTGCCCACTCGGAAATCGACTTTGAAGCGCTTTTGGATTCGAGGCCTGAGTTGTACATAGTGTTCGCCACCAATGGAATGGTCGATACCGACGCGATACGGGAGAAACTTGAGCCGGCTGGAATAAAGGTGATGGGTCTGGATTTCTACAAGTATGACTATCTGAGATATGAGATTCAAGTGATTGCTGAATTGTTCGGGAAACAGGCTGAGGCTGAATTATTGTTTGATGACTTCGACGAAATCGAAGGAATGGTGAGCTCGAGGATTAGCGCGGTTGATGACCCCAACAGGCCAAGGATAGTAATGGAACATCATGCCTCACTTACTCGAGACCCTGTGGTGCTAACCGGAACTTCTCAATGGAATGACATCATCCACATGGCAGGAGGAGTGAATGTTTTCTCCGATCTTCCAGGGCACACCACGCATGTAGACATGGAGGCCATCCTAGACTCCAACCCAGACATGTTGATGTTTGACGGAATAACCTTTGATATCGGTTTCGATTCATATGATGATGAGGACAGGTGCCAGACTCACATGGATTTCATCGCAGATAGGCCCGGCTTTGATGGAATCTCAGCTGTAGAGAATAACAACATGGTCATTATGTCGGGTGAATTTGCTGGCCCAATGATGATTCATGGACTCCCGACCTTAGCTAAAATGCTCCATCCAGATTTGTTTGATGATATTGAACCTCAGAACTACCTAGACAACTATTTCACGAATTACCATAATATAGAGCGGATTGGCAAATTTATTTGTGAGTATGAAGAATCTGGGTGAAAAGATGGATTCCATCTCTAGGGAATACGAGGATAAGAGCCAAAGTCATGTAGTGAAAATCTTATTCCTAGCCATTTGTACCTTCCTAACCGCTATTTTCGCTCTGGGGCAAGGTTCTTCTGTTAACCTTGACATGCTCACCACCGCTAAAATCTTGCTTCAGATAGAGAGCGGCAGTGAAATCCAGAGGCTGATTTTGTGGGAGTACAGAGTTCCCAGAGTGATCTTCGCCATCATAGCTGGAACTGGATTGGCCATAGCCGGAGCTCTAATGCAGGGGGCTTTGGGTAATCCATTGGTATCTCCACTAACACTTGGGGTCGCTTCAGGCGCTGCTTTAGGGGCGGCTTTCGCAATCTTTCTTGATTTGACTTTTGTCAGTGAATTATTGTCATTACTCTGGACTGGGCTCGGAAACATCCTTCCAATTATCCCAACTATATCGTTTTCTGGCTCTGATCTAGTGTTGAACGCGTTTGTCTTCGCACTTTTTGTTGTCTACATCATAATCAAACTTGGCAGTCTGAGGGGAGTTACTGCAGAGTCGTATATCCTCGTTGGGATAGCCATCACGTTTATCGCGGGGGCGATAGTTCAAACTATGGTTTACTTCGCGACAGCGGAGGAGCTTTCCCAGTTAACCCACTGGTCTTTTGGTAGCCTAGCAAGAGTTGACTCAAGGGAGGTTTGGATTATCGGAGGGATGGTAACACTCCTTGTACCTAAAGCAATGGAGTGGTCTTGGGATCTTAATTCCCTGTCAATAGGCGGGGATGAATTTGCAATTTCTACCGGAGTTGACCCAGTTATCACAAGGAAAAAAATACTCATACTTTCATCATTGTTGACTGCACTAATAATCGCTTTCACAGGAATGATTGGATTCGTCGGCCTTGCGGCTCCTCACATGAGTAGATTGATAATAGGTAATGACTACAGGAAATTAATTCCCTGTTCAGCTATTTTTGGGGCGTTGTTGATGCTGATAGCAGATACCATTGGCAGGACCATAATAGCGCCAGTCGTACTTCCAGTTGGATTGATGCTTTCTGTAGTCGGAGGCCCATTATTCATATATTTACTTTTGACAAATCGAGGTGAGCATTGATGGGCGAACTGTTGAAGGTGCAGGGGTTAAAATTCAGTTGGGGGGATAACTTAGTGATTGATTCGGCAGATTTTGTTGTCGGGGAAAACGAATTGGTCTCTATATTAGGTAAGAATGGGGCGGGTAAATCAACCTTGATGAAATGTCTGAACAAGATTCTCAAACCGGATCAAGGTAAAATTATGATTCATGGCGAAGACATAACACAATTAGATCTCCTCGCAACCTCCAAGAAGATGTCATATGTACCTCAGTCCATCACAAGTAATTTTTCTATGGATGTATTCGACGTTGTCCTACTCGGCAGGAGGCCATACATTACCTGGTCCGTGAGCGAAACTGAACGTGATATAGTCAGTAAAACAATTAGCAAAATGGGATTGTCAGATCTCGCATTTAGAAGGTTTGACAGACTATCTGGGGGTGAAAAACAGAGGGTGGTAATTGCAAAGGCCGTAGCTCAAGAGCCCAATTTATTCTTATTCGACGAACCTACCAGCGATCTCGATCTAAAAAACCAAATAGAGGTCATGAAGGGGCTACGGAAAATAGTTTCAGAAGAAAAGGGAAAGGCCGCATTGATAGCAATACATGACATCAATATAGCCTCTAGGTTTTCTGACAGGATAATGTTACTTCATGAGGGGAAAATAATCTCAAATGGCAAACCGTCTGAAGTCCTGACCCCAGAAAATATAGAATTGGTGTTTGAAGTTACCAGCGAGTCGATAGTGGATGATGATGGAATACTAAGGATAATCATAAATGATGAAATTACAAAGGAAAAGTGAGAAAATGTTTGGACGCAAGAGACAGTGGAAAGCTAAAATTGAGCGTGAAATGGGAAAGGTGAGATAGATGGCAGAAGAAAATCAGTCTCCCCCCAGACACCAGTTGCCCAAGGGGTCACCTTCACAGAGACAGGAATTATTGTACGACCCGAACGTAGCTACATCAACACACGCCGAACAGGCAAGAACATTGGCTGAGAGAATAGGAACTGCAACACTATGCACGATTTCATCTGACGGAGAGGGGTATCCATATGGCTCATTCGTGACTTACGCACTTGATGATGGAAATCCAGTATTCCTAATCAGTGGATTAGCCGAACACACGAAAAATCTGATCGAAGAATCCAAAGCATCACTACTGATTGCTGAGGGGGGCGATGGTAACCCACTGGCGCTCGGGAGAGTGACATTAATTGGTGACTGCGAGATCGTCCCTGATAGTGATAAAGCTAGAGTGAAAGAGTTATTCATTAGCAGGCATGAAAGCGCTAAATTTTACGCTGATTTCGGGGATTTCCACTTCTTCAGACTGACTGTGAAATCTGTTAGATACATCGGCGGATTCGGAAGGATGTCTTGGGTAGAGGGAGAAGATTGGAAAACTTCTGAACCAGACCCGTTGATACCGTTCTCGGAGGGAATCATTCAGCATATGAATGAGGATCACGAAGATGCAATGATAGTCATATGCAAACAAATGAGCAAAGCAAAAGACACGACTGAAGTTACGATGACTGGGATTGACAGATATGGATTTGAAATGTCGGCAATGACGAATGATGGGCCTAGGCCGATAAGAATAGCTTTCAAAACTGAAGTATCAGACAGCGAGGAGGCGAGAAAGGAAATTGTTAAGCTCGTAAAAATCGCCAGAAAAATGGAAGGCGACAAGGATAATTGATTATCCACCGGAGCTCGAATTTATTCTGAACGCTGGTGAGTCTAGTTCTCGAACGTCGCCTCGCTCATGAAAGTGGGGCGCTTTACTATAATCGGCCTTATCGATGGGATTCCTGATGCCACACCGCAGTTTGGGCAGACTATGACCTGATCGATTTCAGATTTCCTCTTCTTCCCAGAGTGGCTTAATTATACGAGAATCGGTATTTGTGGGTATTCTCGAGAACTTAGGGACTCCTTCTTTCTGGTGATTGTCCTTTTTGGAGGGACTCTGCCCGGCACGAGGTGGGGCGTCATTTGATGTTTTTTAGGAGGTTTTATGTTCCCGGATCGGAGTTCTTCAAACTGGGCTTTCACCCTAGAGACAGTGAGTCCGAGCTCTCTAGATGCCCCGTCCACAGCGAGGTTCCTGTCATATTCTCTCATACCCACGAACTATTGCGAGGTAACCGCAGGTAACCTCGTCTCAACACCTGGTTAGTGGGGCAGTTTCCAATACCAGTGTGTTGAAGTTCCCGACATCAGGATGATTCTCGTATGAAGTCGCCTATTAGTCTGCCCTCGGCTTTGACCAATTGCTCTGCAAGAGCCGATTTCGATATCCCCATCATCTGTGAGAGTTCTCTTATCGAGACTCGTTTGGGAGTATCATACCATCCTTTTTCATGTGCCAATTTGAGGGTTTTGAGCTGATGCAATGTCGGGCCTGAGTCGACCATCCCCTTCGCTCCTTGAGAGAGTGAAACCTTGTCGATGACAATGGACTCCCTGAGTTTTTCCACTATCCTCATGACTGAGCTCTGCCGTCCGGAGAATTGTATTACAAGCCCCCTCCGGGTAAGGTTGCTCCCAGCTAGTATTCCAACGTCGCCGTTCCCAAAAAGTTGGGAAATCGAGTCGTCCTCGATTGTCAGGATAAGCAAGTAGTGCCTCAGCGTTCCCTTCTGCCATGTCTCGAGGACCTCATTCACAGCGACACCACCGACAGAAAATCCGGGAGGTGGGATCGGGTTGTTTTGGTCCGTAATGACCTCGCACATCACACGCATATTGTCCCCTTCTACACTCATCAGCGACCTGAAGTCCAAACTTATGAGATTCAGCGCTTCCTTTACCCTTGGGTCATGGCCGATGTTCTCTATGGATGTCTCTATCCTTACCGGGCGCATTCTTCTTGCGCTGTATTTTGGGATTTATAGGGTGTTCGGCTAACTAAATCAGTCATCGTTCTCCGCTATTGCCATTGCTACCTCTGGTGAATACCCTTGATTGACAAGTTGTTTCACTTTATCCTCTTTAGAGCCTGTAGTCTGAGAAGATGAGGGGGGGGCGTAGTCTTGTATTCCCTCAGTGGTCCATTCGGAACTCTCTCTCGACACAGCTGAGGTCGCGTCTCTTGAGTCGCGGTACAGGGCAGGATTGTTTTCCCTCCGCAGAGCGATAGCAGTCGCAGTCATACCCATGACTAAACTCGCGACAACGCCGACAACAAGCATCCACATCATGACAGGTTGGTAGATGATCTCAATCAGCCTAGCCCCGAGCGTGGTTGGCCCACCATTATCGTCATCCTCAGAATCGCAGATACCATCACCGTCGGTATCAAGAGGCGCGCTACTGTTGTCAAGGGAGTCTGTACCACAAATGAACTCGTCGCTGTCCGACCACCCATCCCCATCATCGTCCGAATCAGCGTTGTTCCCTATACCATCACCATCGGTATCGGACCACTCTGTATCGTCTAGTGGGAAGGCGTCGAACACATCTAAAACCCCGTCGCCGTCATCGTCTTGGTCCTCTGTTAGCGTGCCATTGTACCCGACTACCAGAGTGTCTGGCATGCCGTCACCGTCAGTGTCAGTGTCGGCCCCGTAGTCATAGGGGAAGTCGTCATTGTCGTCAGAGGTGCCGTCGTTGTCGTCATCAGTATCGGCGTTGTCCCCAATGCCATCGCCATCGTTATCGGCCCACTCGGTCGAGTTCAGCGGGAACTCATCGTAGTCGTCTGGCACCGTGTCGCCATCGTCATCCGGGTCTGCGTTGTTGCCTATGCCATCCCAGTCAGTGTCCTCCCACTCTGTGGGGTCCTCGGGGAACGAGTCGTTCGCGTCGTCATAGCCATCGTTGTCATCGTCCCAGTCCTCGACGAGGGTGGTGTTGCAGTTCAGGAGTATCTGGTCGGGCATCCCATCGCCATCTGTGTCCCTGCTGGCACAATGGTCGAAGGGGAAGGCGTCGCTGGAGTCAACGAAGGAGTCGTTGTCGTCATCTGCGTCCATGAGGTCGCATACAGAGTCCCCGTCGTTGTCATCCGGGACTGAGCTGGCATTGAGCGGGTCGAATGCCCCGCACGCCATTTCGGTACCGTCCAGCCACCCATCATTGTCGTCGTCGGTATCGGCATTGTTGCCTATGCCATCGCCATCGGTGTCGGTGCACTCCGAGGGGTCCAATGGGAAGTCGTCTATGACGTCAGGGCAGTTGTCACCGTCATCATTGACGTCCTGGTTGTTGCCTATGCCATCGCCATCGGTGTCCATCCACTCGGTAGGATCGAGAGGGAAGGCGTCGTCAGTGTCGTTCCACCCGTCGTTGTCGTCGTCTGGGTCCGCGATCAGCCCGGTCGTGGAGCTGCCGTTCAGGAAGTCTGGCATGCCATCCCCATCCGTGTCCAACGTTGCTGCCCCATCCATCGGGAACGGGTCGACAGAGTCAGGGAGGCCGTCGCCATCGTCATCAGTGTCGACGTTATTGCCAACGCCATCCCCATCGGTGTCCACGCACTCGGTGGGGTCTAGTGGGAGGTCGTCAGTGACGTCCATGCAGCCGTCGTTGTCGTCGTCGGGGTCAGCGTTGTTGCCGACGCCGTCACCGTCCGTGTCGAGCCACTCCTGAGGATCCAGGGGGTAAGCGTCCTGATCATCCAGCCACCCGTCGCCATCGTCGTCGTAGTCCATTATGTCGCAGATCCAGTCACCGTCGGTGTCCAATGGGACGCTGTTGACGTCCTGCCAGTCTGTCCCGCATATCGTCTCATTGGCGTTGGACCACCCGTCGTTGTCGAGGTCCTGCTCCAGCGCGTCGCATATCCCATCGGAGTCAATGTCTCCGGGTATCGAGGTGGCGTCCTGTGGCTCTGTGAGGCAGAGGACCTCGTCGATGTCGTCCCAGCCGTCGTTGTCGTCGTCGGGGTCCGCGTTGTCCCCTATGCCGTCGCCGTCGTAGTCGGCGGTCTCGTTCGAGTCGCTCGGGAAGGCGTCGCTGTTGTCGCCGACCCCATCGCCGTCCGTGTCGTCCCACTCTAGGGGGTCGCTCGGGAAGGCGTCGTTGGGGTCGCAGACGCTATCCCCATCGGTATCCGTCGGTACGTCGCCCGCGCTCAGGGGGTCGTTACCGCACGAGACCTCGACGGTGTCGTTCCACCCGTCGTTGTCGTCGTCCATGTCCTCGGTGAGATTGCCGGTGTAGTTGGCCACCAGTGTGTCCGGCATACCATCACCGTCAGTGTCGGTGTCGGCCCCAGCGTCGAACGGGAAGTCGTCGACGTTGTCCAGGGTGCCGTCGTTGTCGTCATCGGTATCCGTTAGATCGCAGCTCCCATCACCATCGTTGTCACTCGGAACGTCTGTGCCGTTGAGCGGGTCCGTCAGGCAGTAGTACTCCGCGGAGTCCGACCACCCGTCCCCATCGTCATCAGTGTCAGTGTTGTCTCCAACGCCATCTCCATCTGTGTCGAGCCACTCAGAACCGTCCAGTGGGAAGTCGTCAAGACCGTCCAGGTACCCATCCCCGTCAGTGTCGGGGTTGGTCGAGTTGGTTCCCGCAGTGGCCTCGGCAGTGTCATTGAGGTAGTCATTGTCGTCATCCAGATCCTCCGTGGCATCTCTACAACCATCGGAGTCATTGTCTGTAGAGGAGTTTGATGTCCATCCCGTCTCTCCGTCCATACAATCGTCCTCGTTGTTGAACACCCCATCATGATCGATATCACGATCGTTCTTCACTGGGGTTATTCCGATTGGCATAGTAACATAGTGCCCTACGTATCCGATACTACTCACGTAGGTACCGTTGGCTAGCCTGTATGGTAATCCCCCGGAGCAATATACGCCCCCATTGGCTAGTATAGCGCATGTGAATGAATATCCTGCCACAGACGCCACCGCACCGGTTGGGGTCTGGGAAATGGCTGGCATTACTCTGGAGTCATAGTAGCACCCGTTCGTAATGTCGGAGCCTGAACAGATATATTCAGTATTTAGTCGGTTGTTATCGTCAGATCCCCAGCAATAGAGATCCTTGTCTTCGGTCACGACACATGTGTGGTCATAGCCCGTAGTGATACTGACAACAACCGTCCCGGATGGAAGTGAGACTGGCTCCGGGGTCCAGTACTCGTTTAGGTCTCCATTGCCGAGGACCCCTTGCCAGCCTGACCCCCAACACAACGCCTCGCCGAGATCCGTTATCCCACATGTGTGCGATTCGCCAGCGGATATTGATACGAAGAGACTGTTGGTAGACACCTGAGTGGGTATTATCTGCGAGTTTTGACTACCTATTCCGAGGCGTCCAGCATCACCAAAGCCCCAGCAGAATACTCTGCCATCGGTCGCTACCAAACAGCTGTGCTTCAGACCCGCCGTAATTGCAGATGCTGTAACACCAGTTGGGGTCAAGACCTGGTTTGGGCTGTAGCGCCAGCTACCCGAGTTTGAAGTATTACCCACCCCTAGCTGACCTTCTTCGTTATTGCCCCAGCACCAGACTGAGCCGTCATCCATTATTGCACAGGCGTGGCCCTCTCCTAGTGAGACAGCGGTCGCAGTTCTACCGGACGGGAGTTGGACGGGAGAAGGGTTAGAAACTCCCTCCCTTCCATTGCACCCATTTATGTAAGACCCGTATGTGCATTTCGTTCCTATCCCCATCTGACCGTAGTCGTTCTCTCCCCAGCAGTACAGACTGCCGTCGCCCATGACTGCGCACATCGTTTCGGATAGGGAGGAAGAGGAAAGTGAGGCGACAGTCTTGGATTGGGGGATGGACACATTCGTCGGCGAGTAGACTGTTGATCCGGAGGTACCGTCTCCCATTTCCCCATGAGTGTTTAATCCCCAGCATCTCAGCGATTGGTCAGTTAGAGAAACACATGCAGAGTCTTTGGTATTTCCGAGGGTTGCGTTATCCTGAGGCTGCCCGGACTGGAATCCATCGCCCAAGGAGAATATCGTGAATCCATTGGGATCGCCCGGTAGCTCGTCATTTACGTCTGGTATCCCATCGCCATCGTCATCCGTGTCGAAGGCGTTGCATATCCCGTCTCCGTCCCAGTCTATCGGGATATCAGATGCATTCAGGGGGTCGGTGCCGCAAGAAGCCTCGATTGCATCGCTGTAGCTGTCGCCATCGTCATCCGTGTCCTCTGTGGCGTCTATGCAACCGTCCCTGTCGAAGTCCACTGAAACGGAGGTAGTCCAACCTTGAGTCCCTCCAGCGCAGTTGTCAATGGTGTTCCAGACCCCGTCCCCGTCCCAGTCCCTGTTGCCCGGTTTCAAGAAGTAGCCATCTGTGTCGATGTAGTACCCATTCCCATCATTTAGGCCCCCATTCATGTTAGCATTGGAATTTGTGTTCCCCCAGCACCATATTCCGCCATTCGTGAGGAAGGTGCAGTATCCCTCATCACCTGATGAGTCCGTGTGCCATAGCGCAATCGCTGATTGGCCTGCCGGCATAATCACTGGGTCGTAGATTATCGGTTTGGCATAGTTTCCGTTGCAGTTGTTTTGGTAATCTCCACTGGCACAGACCGTGCCATCCCCCAGCTGGCCTTGATCGTTCTTACCCCAGCAGTAAACAGATCCATTGTCGAAGAGGGCGCAAGAGGAGTATCTGGCTATGGCCATGGTCTGTATCTCAGATGATATCCCGGATGGGAAGTAGACTGGGGAGAATTCTGTTCTTGTGTTGGTATCCCCGGTTCCCAGCTGCCCGAAACCGTTCTCTCCCCTGCAAGACGCGTTTCCGTCTGAGAAGACGACGCAAAGTGTCGCCGAGCCCCCCAGTGGGGAGCCCCAGGAGACTATGTTGGTTGATACCACTGTCTTGTTCTGAGGGAGGTTCAGCTTGACCCAATTGAGGGATATGTTCTCATTAGGGTGACCGCAGTAGACCGCGCTATTCTCCAGAACTAGGCAGTACCTCGAGTTCTGGGCCCAAGAGACGTGCTTAGCGGGGTAGTTATCCGGAAACGGGAATGACAGGTTGGTCTCCTGGTAGTTCTGTCCACTGTTGTCATAGTGCTTGCATATGGCCTGTCCATCGCCCATTATCGCACAGAATTCATCACCGTTGCCTGCTATGGCCACTGCCTCGGAGTTCGAGTTGAGTGAGTGGTTTGTACTGGGACTATTCAGGTTGACGGGGTTGCCGTCCAGTCCTATTGCGATGTTCCCCCCTCCGAATCCAAGTGAACGGTGGGCCGAGGTGGACGAGTAGTAGTCTCCATCAAATGGGTTAGCGCCTGCGGATCTGCCAGTCGAGGATTCGAGTATCACAGCGGACCCGGGGTTCCCGCAATTCTCACCGCAGGTTACGCTGACATTCTCGTATCTGCCTCCTGCTATCCACCCATCTGCCATCGTGAGGTTCTGGTGGAACCTACTGTCGAGGGGGTACGCGTCTATGTTGTCCGTGTAGCCGTCGTTGTCGTCATCGTTGTCCTCGTCTGAGTCCCTACAGCCATCCCCATCATAGTCCGTGCTCGGATCGCTGGACCAAGTTACCGTTGAGGTCGGGCAGCTGTCAAGGAGGTCCCACACTCCATCTCCATCGTCGTCGGCCTCGCCAATCGATATGTGGCGACCAGCAGGTAGGGCGACCCATCTGGGAGTTCCAACCCTGTTGCTGTTGTCGCAGTCATTCGGGTCTTGCTCACCGTAGGTACACGCGTAACCAGAGCCAGTCTGGCCATTATGATTCGTACCCCAGCACTGGGCTGAGCCGTTGGAATAAACCAAACAGACGTTCTCGTACCAAATCGAGATGGCCGCGACGCTGAGTGAGGCAGGCACATCGAACCATGTCTCGGAAGTCACTCCCTCATTATCAGGCTGGGTCCAGTCACAGAGGACGCTCCCATTGGCAAGGAGCGCACAGCCCCAGTTGTTCTGCAGCCCCGCACTGACCACGTTCTCGAACCTCACGTCGCGCTCACCGGTGTCAACCGCACTACCCGCGATCACGTCCCAAATGACATCCACTTCCCGGGGGTCTTCAGTGAGGTACGGCGGGTTGGCCTCCTCTACCTCATAGGCAAGCCCGTCATTGGCATACGCATTGTCAAGGGACATGGCATAGATTCCCTTGTCTGCAGATCGTATCACGTATGTCGGGTTTCCGTTGTTGCTGGCTACGGCACCGGCACAGTAGAGGGACTTGTTATCGAGTATGAAGCAGGAGCTGTCGAGCCAGATGCTAAGGCCGATGGCGGTCCTGCCTGAAGGGAGGGCGACCTCGGTTGGTGTCTCGATATAACCATCAGAAGCTCCCTCCGCACATATCCCCTCTGTACCAGTGACACACCTGTAGCCGACCCCGATCTGGCCTGCGTAGTTTCTACCCCAGCACACTGTCGAGCCATTGGTCAGAATAGCGCAGGAATGTTGGGATCCGCTATCCACGACGTCGGCTAGGAGGGTGTTTCCGTAGCGGTCACTTACCGCTGTAGGGTTATAGGCATCGGAACTGGCTCCAGCTGCATGGGAATAACCCCAGCAGTAGACCTTGTCATTGCTCATTGTCACGCAGTGATGTGCCTCCCCGAGAGATACCGACTCGACCTGCTGTCCGGCTGGGAAGCCGGACCTGACCACAGGGGTTATCGAACCGCTGTTGTTCGAAAATATGCGTGAGTATCCCGGACCTCCCCAGCACGCCAGCTGACCGTTATCCAAGACTGCGCACCCTCCGTTGTTCCCTTCCGACAATGAGAAGGTGGTTGACTGGTTTGCCAATCCCTGCATGAATCCGGGCGAGTTCAGCCCAGAGAGCGTCTCGAGCCTGTCGGCACCATCCTCAAGCTCGGTGGTCAG
>CETK01071607.1_pt1 | contig 17467 bp, 11 predicted proteins | sample 361431 | NCBI WGS metagenome assembly CETK01 (sample SAMEA2622452, study PRJEB7988) | marine metagenome | biome: marine biome (ENVO:00000447); feature: surface water layer (ENVO:00002042); material: "saline water (ENVO:00002010), including plankton (ENVO:xxxxxxxx)" | depth 5 m | reverse complement strand
TTCCACAGTGTCGTCAAGTCGTGGTGGTTCCCTTCTGTGTCCAGAGCTTGCACTGAGTTGGCACGTGGAATTTGGGTTTGGTTGTCTCCCGGTAACCATCGAACCTGATCCAACTTGAACCCTATGCCGGTGTCGATGCCATAAAGTTCTAAGGGCACTGAGCTGTTGTGGTAGGACATGTTTTCTGGCTTCTTGAATTCTACCTCTGGAGGGAGCTCGAGTAGTTCGTAGATATATGGGATTCGGAATTTTGTTGAACCGTTCAACTCGATTCCAACATACGCATGCCAAACACCTGCCGAAACCGGCCTATCGTATTCAAGACTTACCTGAAGAGCTGCGGATGGGGCTTGACTGGCAAGGGCCGTGGAACCATTGGGCCATATCGAGTTGATCTCAGACTTCGTCAAAGTGAGTTGATTTGTGACCCTTAATTCATCACCTCCGAAATCCTCGATCGTTATTTGGAAGTTCATCGCCCCCCCGGGGACGTCATACCCGAGGACTGCTATACCGTAAAGGCCATCTGGCAGGTCCGTCATTTCCACATTTTCAGAAGAGTCTGAGGAAATTGACTTTGCGATCTCTTCATCGCTACTGAAGTCGCCATCCCCGTTCTTATCTCTAAACAGGTACAAATCAATATCCGAATCGTCTGACAGGGAGTCTTCAGATGCAACATCAATTTCGATCGACAATGATTTGGAATTGTTCAGTGTGATGTTCCTCCACCATGAGGCTGACATTTTGTTCCCTCCGTCATCCAAAACAGTCTCATTGGGCAGGAATATGGGTTGAGACCAACCGTATGACGTCACGTTATCAACTGTGAGTGGAACTGTTGAAACTAAGTGCACGGCCTCAACTCCGCTTCCTTGGTCCCAGTCAGACACCACCTTCTCAAAGCCTGACTGCTCGGCTGCGATGTAACCGACAGAGATATTCAGTGGGTTGTCATTGGAGCTGACACCATGAAGTGCCGTATGCAATGCCAACTGGTGCACACCAGGAGTGACTGGGACTGTGAGTACCTCATGGGATGATGCCGTATATGTCCCCCAGTTGTGGGACCCAGAGCCTGCATAATTGTTGACAGATCTCTTCTCTATGTAGAAAGTAGAGTTACCATACGGGGTTGAGTCTTCTGTGGAGTAACCATGTTGGGTTTCAGACAGCCACATCACATCAATATCTGTGTATGGGTTATCGCCCCAGTCTACGTCGATGATTGCTGTCCCCCCGGTGTCCCATTCCTCCGGCCATTCGATTGATAGGAATCTCCAGTCTCCGCTTTCGGCCCTCCAATCCCATCTGGTGGCACCAGAAATCCATTCTTCGGCATACAATGTCTGATTTGTTACATTCCCGTCTATGGGTCTGGCATTTATTGAGAATGGTCCGATCCAGGGGACATTGGTCACGACAGGTAGAGTCCAACTTCTGTTGGATTCAGACTCGATCTGAGAACCATTGGAATCCAATTCAGTAGATTGTATCAGCAACCCGTGTTGATGAAGGCCCGGTTCGGAGTCCAGAGGCACTGATACGACCATGGGGACAGAAGTGGACTGGTTTGGCTGAAGGATGACTTCTGGGGGAACGGAAATCCACTCATCGGGGTCTGTACCAAAGGAGGTCCAGTCGATTTCGATCCTAACCGGGTCATCCGAAAGCTGTCCATTGTAGTTCCAAACAGCCAACATGAGGCCATCGCCAGAATCTCGCAGGGGATTGCCCATACGGACCTCTGCATTCGGCCCATCGGACCTCCAGTATGTCACCTCTTTCAATTCACTCCCTTCGGTCCAATCATCGGAGTCAACCATCGAGTCATTGTCGATATCCAAGACATATATGCCGTCCTCATCCTCGTCTTCCCACTTCATTATCTCAAGGAAGACTCGTTCCTCGGAGCTCCTATCCTGGTTCCCGTCGAAGTGGGAGTACTCTATTGTGGCCCGGGCTCTGAATTGCCTTGTGTCAGAACTCAATTGTAAGCTTGGATCTGACTCTAGATGAATGGGAATTAATAAATCGGGCCTACTGCTTTGATATCCGTCCCATGTGGAATTTTCACCATCCTCGGTGCCATTGCCAGTACTGTTCCAAATCATGGTATCGTGGGACAGGGGGGAAAACGATGTCGCATTTATGCTCAGGCTGATTTCGGATTGCCCTGTGTTAGTGAATTCAATATCTGTAATCTGAGTCTCTCCCGGCCTCAACAAATTCAGGTTTGCAACTCTATGTTGACCCTGGAATGATCCGCTGTTCCAATGAGAGGGCGTAGCCCACCAACTACCGTTAATACCATCAAGAGTCCTTATCGCGGTAGAGGCATTAAACCAACCCCCGCCTTGCGTGAAGGGCTCGTATCCTCTGTCGTCAGAGGTTGACATAACGAGATCCCTGAACTCTTGGGATGTGGGATGTTCCCCGAGATTCTCCATCCAGGCCTCCGCGACAAGAGCCATCAGTCCTGCCACTACAGGGGTTGCGAGACTGGTCCCCCCCCAACTCCTCCATGCGGAGTTGGCATCATCCCTGGTGTTCAATGGGATATCCCCTGTTGCTGACCATCCGACTGCCACCACATCTGGATCCATCCTGCCTAGAGCGTTGGGCCCCCGGTTTGACCATGGTGCTATTTGACCCCATGTTCCGCTGGACCTACTACTGAAAGCACCAACGGAGAAAACGCCGTTTGATGCCCCCGGGGATTTGGTAGTACCAAAACCGTGCCCCCCGTTTCCGATAGCAACAGCGTATGAGGTATTGTTATTGTAGAATCTCGTTAACCAGTCCAAATACAGGGAGTAAGGGTCAGCGCCAGCCTCGTCAACAGAAGAGTAGCCGAACGAGAATGATCCAATGTGCGGTTGATCGGGCGTTTCGACGGAGCCATCATAACCTTCTGCTATGAATCTCCAAGCATCGAGAGAGTGTCCTCCTGAGTAGTGGTTTCCTATTGCTGAAATGGTGGCATTTGGGGCCATGCCCAGAACCTTTCCATCGCTTACAACTCCTTGAGCGGATATGGCGCTTGCGCACAGTGTTCCATGATTGCCGGATTCCAGCATAAACAGAGTAAGATTCCCTGGTCCCGAGACCCTGTCCGAATATCCGTGTCTGGCAGCATATGTGTCCCCGTATGGCACCCCCAGAACTCCGTCTGAGACCCAGTACACTAGGCCTCCTGAAACGTCCCAAAGTCCGTCTCCATTGGTGTCTAGGCCGGAGGTCTCTTCGCCAGGGCGCATGGGTACCTCATCTCCGAACTCTCCATCTCTGTCCAGATCTGCATAGACGGTCTTGTATTCACCTGAGTACATGTCGTCGACCACCAAAATAGGCACATCGCCCCCCTGTTTGGACCTAAGTGTTGAGTCAGGGTGTTCGCCCAAGTGGTACTCTCCAGACAGTGACATGTTAATCCCGGAAACATTCAGTCCGGAACTATCCAGCAATCCGTCCGAGTTGTTGTCCACATCGATCGTTGAGGTATCTGCGTACCATGTTGACCTAGCAGGATAAGCCTCCCCGTGTACCATCCAGTTGTACATACTGTTGTGGTCTAACATTAGTGGCCACCCATTGTATGGTGAATCGTCGAATGTGACTCTGGCTTGAGTGCCATTCAAATCAGGATGGGCGAAATCCACACCTGTGTCGGCCACAGCGACCACCAACCCTTCCCCTGAATATCCACTTTCCCATGCTTCCGTAGCTCCGTGAATCTCCCCTGCCTTGACCGTGTTGGGATTGATTCCCGGGGGCTCTTCGAATGGCACGATTGAATAGGGCTCAGGTGATTGGTGCGCATCTATGACAGCTATCACCCCCTTTACGCTCGGAATCTTTTGTACTAGGCTGGAGGAAACCCAGAATGTCCTATGGTCGATCAGCCCATCAGTAGTTTCTTGTTGGACCAGAAATTCTCCTTTGGATGGCTCGGCCTGTTTCTCGAGAGCTCCATTTTCCAACTGCCAGAACTCGAGGTTTTGTAGTGACCTGGTAATTACAGTGACCCTTGATTCTCCATCCCTATCAAGGTCGTCAATAAGGGAAGGATCGACCCATGGAGCTATTTCATCCTCATAAGGGACAAGAAAAGAGTCTGGACGCTCCTGCCCTGTGTTCTGGTCTTTCTGGTCGGAGTCAGATTCAAATCCCATGGACGCGGAGGTTGTCTGCATCACCATTAGCAGGACTAGGACGACAGCTAGACGCTGAGCCATGCCTCTACGTGCATAGATGGTTCTTTCATTCTGCCGGCCCCATGCCCAGTACACTCTCGCCCGTCAAGTCCAAATCATACATCATGCGCCAAGGGTACGGAGTCCCGTAGTGTAGTGGTCCATCATCTCAGGTTTTGGTCCTGGGGACCCTGGTTCGAATCCGGGCGGGACTACCACTATCTTTCGATGGCATTATAATCAACTTTGAGATCCCTTGTGATGTTTTTCTGATGCCCCTCGAGGGTACCGCCTCCAATCTCCAATAGCTTAGCGTCCCTCCACAGTCTCTCAACTGTGTATTCTCCGACATACCCGTATCCCCCCAAGACCTGAATAGCCCTATCTGCGATATTCTTCGCAATTGTAGTTGAAAACAATTTGACACCATCCGAATCCAACCTGTTCCCTGACTTGGCTAGATCTATCTGTCTTGCAGTGTCGTAAACGTAAGCCCTCATTGCTCTGTATTCCGCCCATGACTCCGCTATGTGCCTCTGGATTTGTCCGAATTCTCGTATGTCCCTTCCAAAAGCCTGCCTCTCGCTAGCATAACTGTTCATTATCGACAGACACCTTCTCGATATCCCAACTGCCATTGCGGCCAAGCCGAGTCTCTCAAGTTCTAGATTTTTCATCATGTGTACCATGGACTCTCCTGGCGATCCTACTACATTTTCCGGCGGTACTACGCAATCCTCGAAGACTAGCTCAGCGGTGTTGCTAGCCCTCATGCCCAGCTTGTCGAAAATCTTCTGGCCCACGGAAAACCCTTGAGTGCCTTTCTCCACGAGGAACGTGGTTATTTCGGCTCTCCCCTTTTCATCAGTTCCAGTCCTTGCGTAGAGCCAGACTATGTCCGCGGTCCCACCATCGTCATCGACCGAGCCGTTAGTTATCCACATCTTCCTGCCATTGATAACCCAATTTCCATCCTCCCTTTGCACTGCTGAGGTCTCCATTCCCAGTACATCTGTTCCGTGATCTGGCTCACTCATCGCCATGCAACCAATCCAATCGCCACTGCATACCTTTGGCAAAATCCTAGATTTTTGCTCCAAATTACCATTCTGAGCTAGGTTGTTGACCATTAATTGGTCATGAGCCAGATATGCTAGGCAGAAAGCTGGATCTGAGTAGGAGAGTTCCTCGTTGATTATCGCTACCGCAGTAGCGTCCATTCCACCTCCTCCAAAATCCACTGGGACGGAGATTCCAAGAAGTCCAGATTCACCTAGCGACCTGAATAAGTCTACATTGAATTTTTCGTCTCTATTGTACTCGAGGGCTTGTCCCTCGACCTCGTCAGAAACGAAGCTCCTAACCATCTCCCTAAGCATAGCGTGTTCGTCAGTTGGATTGGCGATATCAAGTGTCCTCCAGACCTCATCCATGGTGTTACGAGATGGCTTTGGCGTAAGAGTGATTCGGGCCACACGCCTATGGCGTGACCCGCCGACTGTCTCTGGGAAATGGTATTGTCTCTCGTATGTGGTCGGCTCCTGACAACCATGCACAGACTCTGTCGACCCCCATCCCGAAGCCCCCGTGTGGAACCCCCCCGTACTTCCTTATGTCTATGTAGAACTCATACGGCTCCCTAGGGGTGCCCTCTTCCTCGATTCTCTCTATTATCTCCTTCTCTGACCATGTCCTTTCCCCTCCTCCGATGATTTCACCATAGCCCTCTGGAGCAAGTAGGTCGTGACAAAGGACATACTTGGGGTCTTCCGGATCTGGCCTATGGTAGAATGGCTTGGCTACACGAGGGTAGTGCGTTAGGAAGTGTGGAACCTCAAAGTCCTGAGTCAGGATTTTTTCCTTGCTGTAGTCTAGATCCTGCCCCCACTCTATACCTATTCCCTTGGCTTGAAGAGTTTCTACTGCCTCATCGTACCTCATTCTTGGGTATCTGGAGTCCGCATAGTTCTGAATTAGTCCTATGTCCCTCCCCAAATCAGATAATTCATCCTCCATTTCTTCTACCAGGGTTTGAGCTATGCTTCTTACAAGTGCCTCTCCGTGGTCCATGACCTCTTGATTGCCCCCCCAAGCAATCTCCATTTCAGCGTGCCAAAACTCAGTGAGGTGCCTCCTTGTCCTACTTTTTTCAGCCCTAAAAGATGGGGCGATGGTGTACAGCCTCTCAAGCGCTGGCATTGCAGCCTCGGCGTATAATTGCCAAGATTGAGTCAAGTATGCCTTTTTTCCGAAGTAGGGGACCTCGAAGAGAGTGCTACCTCCTTCAACGGCGCCTGCAACGAAGTTTGGAGCCTGGTATTCAATGAAATTACGATTCCTGAAGTAGGAGTGAACAGCACCGAAAACACTGGACCTTATCTTCAGCATTTTTGTCATCCTGCCGGTTCTCAAGTACAGGTGACGATTGTCGAGAAGGAATTCGGTTTCCCCTCCGTCTGCCTCTGCCATCGCAGATTCCGTTATCGGGAATGGGCTCTCTGGGTTTACAGGACCGACAACCATTCCCGAGGTTACTAAGAGCTCATAGCCATGCTCCCTTTCAGTTCTCGTAACCTTCCCGGTAATCCTTACACTCGACTCGATTAGTGCACCAGAAAGAGCACTGTAACACTTATCGTCAACTGAGTCCTTTTTTACCACGCATTGTAGGGTCCCTGTCGAGTCTCTGATGACCAAGAATCGAATTTTGTTTGAGCCTCTGGTCCTGTGCACCCAACCACAGAGCTCTACGACCCCTTCGTCATGCGAGCCAGCGAGAATATCTCCAATCCAGTACTGCTTGGTCACGAACAGTCTGAGGGGCCCGTGGTATATGGTTGCCTCGCTGGCGCCTAGCCACAATGATGGCGGGTCTGACGGGGTTCGAACCCGCGACCGCCCGGTTAAGAGCCGGGTGCTCTACCTGACTAAGCTACAGACCCGGCCTTCCGAATCGCTATCCCAATTTAATGGCCTCGGGTGGTAGTCAGCTGAGCCTGCCATTGGGATTGACCAAAATCTCGACCCCGGACGAGGATGCCATGATAACTGCGTCACATATTCCAACGAAAAGGCCAACTTCGACCACTCCCTTGATTTCAGAGATGGCTTGTTCCAATTCCCGAGGATTGCTGATAGTTGGTCCGAATTCGCAATCCACAATGTATCCGCGGTTGTCCGTGATGTAAGGTTCCCCATTCGGGTCATTGGTTTTCATTGAGGGCCTTATCATGACTTCACCAGGACAAAAATCAGAAATTTCCCGAACAACTCCCTCAGCGTGATTCGGGTCGGCTTCTATGGGGAGTTTGAAACTGCCAAGGACTTTGACTCTCTTTGTCTCATCGGCCACGACGATCATCGATTTTGAAAGATTGGCCACTATCTTCTCCCGTGTGAGCGCGCCGCCACCCCCCTTGATAAGCGAGAAGTCTCCATCGAACTCATCAGCACCGTCGATAGTCAGGTCAAGGGATTTAACTTCTGAAATTTTCAGTAAGGGTATTTTGAGCGACTCCGCCAAATCTCGAGTTGCTTCACTTGTCGGGATACCCACGATTTCAAGTCCATCTTCTGCCATCATCCTACCAATCTCCATTATCGTGTGTCTAACGGTAGATCCAGTGCCAAGTCCTATCTTCATGCCATTCCTTACATATTTGCATGCGGCAATGCCGGCTTCTCTCTTCAGTGCCTCGACGTCCGGCATAGACAACGGTTAGCGGGAACGTAGATGATTATTTCCAAGAATTTTCTGAATTTTTGTAACCGTTGGGTTCTTGGGCATTGACGTGGCGGGCTGTGTGAGGGAGCAGGAGGGTCGCTGACAGTGTACGACACTGAGGAAAGTCCCCTCTCCATGGTGCAAGTGGCTCGACGCAAGTCGAGGGTCCGGGAGGGCCGGCTCTGCAACAGAAACGAACTGCCCCGGGAGTACGATGAATCCGTGAGGAGGAGGTTTCCCGATGGTGGCTGGAACGAGCACCCCCGCTGGAGCAAGTCCAAGCAGGCCCATAGTGCATCAACAGGGCCGGGTAGGATGCATAGTTGAATGCGACCAGCCGAAAGGTGAACAGAAAGGGGCTTATTCCCTGCACCCTCATCAATTTCAAGTCTGGACGACGTCAGCATTGTCAACAATGGCTTCTAGAACCGAGGTCTCCGATATTGTCCCTCCATCATCATAGTCCAGCCAAGCTCCTTTCAGCGTAATCCTCGATTTTAGCTCATTGTAGACCACAATTATCGTAGGGAGGAGTATAGCGCTAGTTAGCAGTGCAAGTGCAATTAATGCCATCATAAGAAGGAAGAAATTCTGCAAACCTGGTATCGCTACGAAAAGTCCGGCGGCCAGACCCGCACATGTTGTAGCGGTGGTCTCGAAAATTGTACGGCCTGTGGTAACGACTGATTTCACTATGCCTGCTGGAGTCTCCCCCTCGTCTCTTATCCTGTCAATGATGTGAATCGAATCGTCGACCCCAATTCCGAAAACTATTGTTCCTATCATGGCAGTGAAGACGTTGACATTGACTGAGCCGCCTCTCATCAGCAGGGGCTGCCACAGGACGACTACAGCCACCGCAGTCATTGTGAAAATCGCAAGCCGAGGGGATCTGAAAAGAAGGGCCATGGCGAAGAGTAGGATTATCATCGTCCACACAGTAGTCTCATTCTGGGCCTTGTGTATGCCTGAATTGATGTCAATTGAAATAGGGAGTCCACCGGTTAGCTTGGAGTTTGTAACTCCCTCATCTGCAAGTGTGGTCGACCTGCACTCAGTGGCGTCTTCACACCCACCTTCGGACAAGAACCCGTCTATGGTGTCCCTAAGTCCAGTTGCGTCTTGGATGTTGATGTAGGGTTGCCATGCGTAAACTAGCGTCTTCGTCTCCCCGTTCTCCTGCTCTGCATTCATCAACATGGATCTTATTTCTGGGCTCAGGGTGTCGAAGACTACGTTTACCATGTCCTCCTTCGACGAAAGCGTCGTGAAGGCTAGATCACCACTCGTTAGGCAATCAATCTGCAAGGGGTCATCCCAACATGAGGAGTGTAGTATGTCCCATAACGACCTATCGAACGCCTGTTGACCAGTGACATCATCCTGAACATGAATCGCTTTCAGGATGTCAACGATGCTCGTTGTGTCGGTAAATTCAACATTGTCAACCTTGATCTGCATCGCATCTATTGAGTCGAGGACTGGTATGTCTCTGATTGGAGCGGTGCCATTGAGGGAGCCTCTCTCTGTGGCGTCGATAATGAACAAATTTGTTTGCCCCCCTCCAAATTCATAGCTATACTCGCGCAGGGCTTCGTAGGATTCCAATCCAGGAGGGACTTCATCGGAGGATCCTGTTATGTCCTTGCCGAGCTCTTCCTCGAGGATCATGACTCCCCCAGCTGTCGTGACAACTGCGACTAGCATAACCACTATTGTGAACCTGACAGGAATCTTCCCGATTGATTCCCAAACCACATCTAGGATTCCGAGAGCTATTGTCAGAGATAGCATCGAGGCTATAATTAGGGAATTTGTGGTTGTCATCGCGCCGGAATATGAAAGAGCGAATGCGGCAATCGCCCCAATGGCGATTGAGACGTATATCGTTTGATTCGTGGACATGTCCAAGTTTCCGGTAGATTTCCTGTATCTCAGTAACTGAATCAAAGCGGGAACCATCACCATGGATAGAAGAAATGTTACGAAAATGCCGAGCAAGAGAGTAGTTCCTACCGTCCGCATTGGCTGGATAGGGACTAGGCTGTCCCATGTAAGCACGCTGAAACCAATAATCGTTGTCAAGGCTGAAAGGAATATCGCATGACCTGTGGTCATGGCTGCTCTGACAGTTGCGGTGAGGCTTATGAGCGGGTCCCATGGATCAACTGGTTCGGCCTCCAATCCGTCCCTGTTTAACTTCCAGGACCGTTCGAGATGATCCTCTATCAGCTGTTGCCGATTTTCTTCGATTCGGTTTGTTAGGTGGAGCGCGTAGTCGACGCCCAAGCCTACGAGTATCGGCCCAGCAGAGATGATCATGGGCGTTAGCATGATATCCAGAATCACGGTGGTTCCAAAAGTTATGGCTAAGCTCATTCCTATCGGCATCCCGCAGATAATTATGACCTTCGCATTTCTGTGGAGAATTAGCATCGCAAGAGCCACTAATGCCAAGCTTGCAGGTAGCATTGTTTCGACTAGTTCCAAATAAATCGCATCGGAAACATCATGCAGAACTGGGGTTAGTCCAGTTACTGTCACAGCCCTTCTTGGAGGTATGTCATTGAGTCTCTCGACGTCCATCGTGGACGTCAATTCATAGGTCGTGTAGCACAAGTCGCAGTTTTCCTCTATCTCATCGCAGACGCCACTGCCATCATCATCACATCCTTCTCGTATTTCTCCATCGACACCGAGGCCGTGAATGTAAGCCTCAGCAAATGCCAAGAATGCCTTGTGATCTTTGACTTGGCCAAATTTGGGGTCGTCACGAGGCGGTATATCAGTGACGCTCATGTCGAATGATATGCCCATTATTATGACTCCAGTGTCCCATATTCCATCGCCATTGGTGTCCCTAACCATTGACTCCATCAATGAGCCAGCATTTTCCACAAACTGGTCGACCCTTTGTTGTTCATCGGGAATTTCGTATCCGTAGTACGGGTTTAGACCTGAAATTGCGCAGTTCTGACCATCACTGACAGGAAGTCCATACTTCTCCATTGCACAGTTGAATCTCCAAGAGGACGAATTGGCCTCTTTGATTATCTGGGAGGGCGATAGGACCCAAACTACGCCATCGTTCGCCCCCCTGTCGCCCTTGTCCCAATCCAATCCTCGATTAAATGTCCCATCCCCGGAGGTATCATCGCCTTCAATCCAAGACATTTGGGAAAGGACATCCACGGAAGTAATGTTCTCATCCGTACGCTCTGATATAGAGGCGATGGCGTTTCCGGTTTGGAAGTAGATTATCACAACGTCAGTAGACCATTGTTCCCTGACTTCGGCCAGCAGTTCCGAGGAATCCGCGCCGTCCGGGAGGTATACCTCGACATCGCCATTTATCTGCTGTTGGAAGTCCATCGCGAATTGACCTATCACAGAAGTTACTAGGAGAAGAAATGCAACGAAGATTCCAGGGCTCCTCAATATAGTCGCATATCCTAGTTCATTCAGTCTCCTGTATGATGAGTGGACTATGTCTGCTGCATCGTCGACGAGCTGTCCGACCGTATCTATCCCGTTTCCTACTGGGCCCTCATAAAACACCTTCCTGGCGGAGTTTACACCTTCTCTTATTGGCTGAATTTTCACGAAGAAGGATTGCCAAAACTCTTCCTCATCATCGACTGATTCATCGGCCGATTGAGAGAATCTGTCCACAGCTATCTCATCGCTCACGACAGGTTGGGGTAACAGGCCCCAAATGAGCGTTCGCATCTAATGGATTCCTGGGCCGTTAGAATACAGGTTAAGTCTAACTTTCTATATGGCCTTTCGATGGAAAATTACACACCAATGCTTGTAGTGCACAATTGGATACCATCATACTCTAAGATGATTAGTCCCTCGGGCGTATGATGGCGAGACGTAGGGCGAAGGCGGCACCCAAGGGGAAAGACGAGGATGTTAGGACTGTAGCAATGCTAGTTACCGCGGGAATAATTAGCTTGGTTGTGGCCATTTCTGTGATTTTGGCACCAATCCCCCAAGTGGGACCTGATGAGGGAAACCAGGCACCTGATTTCGTTGCAGATGCCTACGATGGTTTTGGATGGAACGAATTTAGGCTATCTGATAACTACGATTGGGACTGGAATGGCTCGACTGAAAGCAAATGGTTTCTGATATACTTCATGGATACAGATTGTCCGTACTGTTGGGTTAATGGTGACGAAATGAGTCAGCTCTATTCTCAGTGGTCCGATAGGGTGAATTTCATCACTATTGCAGCGGAGCTGAGCATACCCAATCATGACAGTACCAGAGGAGAAATTGAGGCATTCAGAGACAAGACGTCGTATTTCGGTTGTAACAGTGATAGGGATGACTGCGCCGACAGACCCGGAACTCCCGATGAGTGGCCGTATGTCGATGACCAGTCTATGACGATAATGGACACGTGGGGGCTTTCAGGGACGCCCGTTTCTTTCATACTAGAGCCTGATGGAACTGTAGCTTGGAACAAAAACAAGCATCAGTCTCAGGGAGGAGACGGAGAGGAGCTCTCGGAAGCTTTGCAAAGACTGGTGGGTGGCCAATGATGAGTGTTTTTACCCCTCCCTTGATCGCCTTCATAATCGGGTTAGTAGCTTCATGTTATCTTCTCGTCAAAGGCAGAGGTGCATCTGGAGAGCATGGCACATTGGGGGTTCTGAACGCGAGTATGGGCTTCTCCGCAGTCGGAATTGTAGGGTCTGGATGGACTTGGGCCGTACATAACTCGATGATCATGGGATCGTCATCGATGTGCGCGACAGAAGGACTGGTGCAATGTGGATCCGTAATCGGTGACCCACAGTGGAACAACCTTTTCGGGATTCCGTGGGGCCTGATTGGTATTGCCTCTTTTGCTCTGATATGGTTCGTTGTCCTGTCGATAAGGATGGATCTGCACGCCAAATGGACATCTGGATACGTTGACATGCTTTTCTACGTGAGTCTAGCAGGGGTACCATTCGTCCTCTGGCTGGTTTTAGTGGAACTGACGATGGTTGACGGCGCACCCCACATATGTCCTTATTGCACAGTAATTCACATAGCCCTTGTCGGCATGGTTGCCTGTTCATACTCCCTCAGACAGAAGAGAGATGCTGGGACATGGTCCTGAGCTTGCTTCCGATGAACTCAAGTCTATTTGCACCCTCCAAACACCATGCACCTAGTTACCGGGGGGGCTGGTTTCATCGGCTCCCACTTAGTAGACGCCCTAGTATCCCAAGGCATAAGAGTGAGAGTTTTCGATAATTTCTCCAGTGGCAGAGAGGAGTTCCTCTCCCATCACGAAGGAACGGATATGGTTGAGGTTGTCCGGGGCGATTTACTAAATTTGGATGAGATAAAATCCGCGATGTCCGGTGTCGAAATGGTACATCATTTGGCGGCCAATCCGGACATCAGACTTGGAACGGAAGTTACCGATACCGACCTCAGGCAAGGTACACTCGCGACATACAATGTTCTTGAGTCAATGAGGGAGGAGGGAGTCTCTAGAATCTCTTTCTCATCTTCCTCAGCAATTTATGGAGAGGCTAACCAGATGCCAACCCCAGAGACATACGGGCCTGTTATGCCGATTTCACTTTATGGCGCGTCTAAACTTGGCTCTGAGGCCCTAATTACGGCTTGGGCCGGTACATTTGGCGCGGATGCTTGGATTCACAGGTTCGCCAATATTGTCGGTCCGAGGGGGACTCATGGTGTAATCTTCGATTTCATTCACAAATTGAAAAGAGATCCCAGCAGGCTTGAGGTACTGGGGAATGGGCTCCAGGAGAAATCCTACATGTCCGCGGAGGACTGTGTACGAGCCATGATACACCTGGTGGATTACTGTGAAAGAAGTGTCAGTTTGTATAACCTCGGAACCGGCGACACATGCTCCGTAAGGAGGATAGCAGAGATAGTGGTGGAGGAAAGTGGCCTAGAAGGTGTTTCGATAGAGTACACGGGAGGAGATAGAGGTTGGGCTGGGGACGTGCCCAAGACATCTCTGGAAGTTAGCCAACTCCTTTCTACTGGATTCAAACCAGAAATGGCATCTGAGGATGCAATCAGGCATACGGCTCGGGCACTGATATCTGAGATTGGGCTCTAAATGGCCTCATAATACCCTGACTTGATAACTCATCCCACAGCGGACCGTGTGTGAGCAAGCGGTGGTACCAAGAGAATCGTCGTGACCCTTGGAGGAGGGAGGCACGATCTAAGGGGTACAGGGCGAGGTCAGCCTACAAGCTCAAGCAGATACAAGACAGGTTCTCGGTAATTAGGAGAGGCGATTCTGTGTTAGACATTGGTTGCCATCCTGGCGGCTGGACACAGGTCGCAGTAGAGGAAGCAGGGGAAAATGGATCAGTTATCGGTGTCGATTTACTTGCCACTTCTCCAGTAGAAGGTGCCAAATTGATTATTGGGGACGCAACTGAGGAATCTACATTACAGCAAATTCGAGATATTTTGGGAGAAGAGGATCTCAACGTTGTAATCAGCGACATCTCCCCAAGGCTGACTGGGAGGTATGACACCGACCAGGCGATATCTCTTGAGCTCTCAACGACCGTTCTTGATGTCGCTACTAAAGTGCTCAGACCAGGGGGGACATTCGTTACCAAGACATTCCAGGGAACTGGTATCGAGGGACTGGTTGATGCGGCCAAGGATAGATTTTCAAATGTTCAGAGATATGCTCCGACAGCGTCTAGGAATGCATCGTCCGAGACATATCTAATCTGCAGGAATAAGCTCCCTCGTCCAAGGAGAAGGGCTGATGGAAGAACCGCCATGGAGCAAGTAGCAGATCACCTATCCGATCTAGGAATCGTGACCACTCCAAATGAGGACGAGGAGGATTTGCCTACAATGGTAGGTCTTCGAAGGCTCTCTAAAAGAGAAGAATAGTGAAGCACAAATTATCAGAAAGCATCTAATCCTCCACACCAACGCGAGTCTATGAAAAGAACTGCGATTGTACTCACCATACTGTTTTCTGTCTCTATATTGTCAGGATGTTTAGGAGGAGATTCATCAGGTGAAAATGACGCAGTGGTTACGGATCTTCAAGCACAGATAGACAACCTCACTGTTATCAATCTACAACATGAAGGCAATATTAACTCACTCAAGGATCAACTAGCTACCTCTTCCTCGCTTGTATCTGAAATCGAGGCTGCACTAGGTGAAGCTAATGATACATTAGAATCCCTAACAGAGACTGTGATACAAAAAGAATCTCAGATTTCTAATCTCAGCAACCTTTCTGAACAGCTAAGAGAAGAGCTCGAAAATTCGGCTGCACAAAATTCCAGTCACATTTCCAGCCTAGAGTCGCATATCCAAAATATAAGCCAGATGATGGAAATTCTAGAGGATGAGAGAGACGAGGCTTTAGATCAAATATCCCTTAAAGAATCGCAAATCGCTCAATTGACAGATGATCTAGATACTGCCGAGCAACGAATAGGAATGTTGATTACTCATCTCTATTATTCGGTATCTGGTTGTCCTGAATCTAATCCCGGAAATAAATTGAGTATTGGTTTTGATGATGGCTCTCAGGGTGGAATTCAAGGGGATGGAATCCTCACCGGTAGTGAAATCGAATCAACCTTCGGAGAGTGCCCGGGCAATAGCGGGCTTGTGAAAGATATCAACCCAGTAGCATCACATAATTCTTATCCGCATTCGATGGTGACAATGGGAGGAGTATTGTATTTCATTGCTGATGACGGCGTACACGGAAATGAGCTCTGGAGGTCGGATGGCACATTGGGGGGCACCAACATGGTTATTGATCTCAATCCGACAAGGCAGACAATCGTTGGAGGTTCAATAGTTGATGAGAATCCAGGTACTGACTTTGGGGAGATGGTAGCAGGGGATGAAAAAATATTCTTTTCTGCTGCGGTAGGAAACGATGAAATCAGAGAGTTGTACGTTAGTGATGGGAGTGGTTCTGGAACTATCAGGATCTCTGAGACCTTCGATTGCGCACCACAATTATTCGCTAATTATCCAGAATTCACATATTCTGGAGTTAATTCGATTTCAGTGATGCCAGCATCAGAAGTGGGGTTCGACACGGCGTACTTTTCAGCTTTCAGATGTTCCTACGAAAACGTAGTTTGCTCGGGCGAGGAACCACATATATCGGATGGCACCGAGGCTGGAACTTTCCAGCTAGTGGATCTTTTTTACGGCAATACGGACCTAACAATGCCCAATGGAGGAAGTATTACTGCTGACTTAGAAGGCAGTCAGCCGAGTGAGTTCACAAGGTCTGGAAATAATATCTATTTCAGTGCCAATGCTGACATGGGTGCGGTCTTGACAGACGTCGGCAGGGAGCTTTTTGTGATCAACACTAGCTCTCCAGCGGGAGGAGTGCAGTTAGTCAAGGATATCAATTACGGAAGTAGTGATAGTTCTCCATCCATGTTCGAAAGTATGGGTGGAGAATTATTCTTCAGTGCTGATGATGGAATATCTGGTATGGAGCTTTGGAAGAGCGATGGGACGAATTCAGGTACCGTGATTGTCAACAACATAGCTGCCAATGGAAGTAGTAGTTGGCCGGGACAAAAGATTTCTGTTGGAGATACTCTCTTCTTCACAGCTAATGACGGTATATCCGGAAATGAGCTATGGAAGAGTGATGGCACATATTCTGGGACCTCGCTGGTTAAGGACATCGTCTCAGGATCATCAGATGGTGGTGTGAGTAACATGATAGAGTTTGACGGCGATTTGTACTTCATCGCCTACAGTAGCTCTCCGGGAGTTGGGACTCAGGGGACCGAGGTCTGGAGGAGTGATGGTTCGGATTCAGGAACTGTCAGGATATCTGGCTCCATCCTCACCGATAGTACTACTGCCTTGTACCTCACTAGGGCAGGAGACAGGCTGTACTACGTAGACGAAGATTATGGAAATGGCGCAGGCATAGAGCTATTCTCATTCACTCCCGAAGATGGAATCACACTGGCAGTAGATACCCGGCCTGGGATGCAAAGTTCGGATACTAGGAATCTATTTGCATTGGGGGAGAAAATTTTCTTTGTTGCAAATGATGGATTGAATGGCGACGAATTGAGGTACCACTGGTACAATCCTGGCCCGATAATATCATGATGAGTGATAATACCGTCTTTCTATGATAGCTGGTTCACTCGGATTCTCTGTCATAGGGAACGATGTTCTGCCACTCGGAAGCGTCCGATCGTGAGACAATCGCATGGACCCACTCAGTTTCTGAGATATTGAAAACCTCGTGAGGGAGGCCTGGCTCAATGTAGAACATATCCCCTGCATTGTGAATGACTGATTTTCTGCATCCCGGCCCGTATTCATGCCTCACGCCCCCTTTCAGGAGGTAGATCATGACATCAAAATCGACATGGATGTGTGCTTTGGCCACTCCCCCTGGAGGTATGTAGGCCCTATTCATCGACAAGCCTGTAGACGGGGTATTCTTGCCAGACAGCCCAGCCCCATACTCGATATTGTTCCAGCCCCTAATCTTCTCGACATTTCTAAGACT
>CETK01158621.1_pt1 | contig 17667 bp, 18 predicted proteins | sample 361431 | NCBI WGS metagenome assembly CETK01 (sample SAMEA2622452, study PRJEB7988) | marine metagenome | biome: marine biome (ENVO:00000447); feature: surface water layer (ENVO:00002042); material: "saline water (ENVO:00002010), including plankton (ENVO:xxxxxxxx)" | depth 5 m | reverse complement strand
GACACTTTTGTTGTCAAAGTTGGAATTGATAAAATACCTCTGTCAAGACTAATATTGAACTATCAAATTAATAATCATGAGAATAAAAAAAATTGTTTTGGAAATGTTCACCTTGCATTTTTAAATTCAAAAAATCATAAGCCCATCAGAGTACCTGATAAATTAACTATGGTATTTAAAAAAAATTATGAATTATAAATTTTAATTTTTTTTTCTTTAATATTTTTTGGAAGTAAAGGAGCTCTAGTTCCTGCATTTAATTTTTTGGATGTTTTGAAAATTCTTATTTCATCAAAAATCTCTTGATTAATAAATTCTTGAATTGTAAAACTACCACCTTCAACTAAAATTGATGAAATTTTTAGATTGTATATAAATTTTATTGCTTTTTTTAAAAAGAGATTTTTATTGCTATTTTTTTTTATATTCAATTTCTTGTTTGTTATGTGTATAAAATTATTTGATTTAAAAATATCAGAATTTTTGTCTGCTCGGTCATTAGGATCAAATATGATTTTTACAGGACTTCTACCCGGATGATGTCTATTCGTAAGTTTTGGATTATCGTCTATCAAAGTTTGGACACCAACGAGAATAGACTCTTCTTCTTTTCTCCACTTGTGAACTAGAATTCGATCTTCCATCCTTGTTAAATATTCTACCTTACCTATATTACTAGAATTTTTTTTAGAACTTAAATAACCATCTTTTGACTCCGCCCATTTTAAAATGATGTAAGGTCTTTTTTCTTCATGATAGCAAAAAAATCTTTTATTTAAAATTTTAGCTCTTAATTCACAGATGCCAACATCAACCTTAATTCCATTTTCAATAAGCTTTCTTACACCTTCCCCGTTAACTTTAATATTCGGATCAAGGCAACCAATTACAACTTTTTGAATTCCACTCTCAATAATTAAATCTGTACATGGAGGTGTTTTTCCTGTGTGACAACATGGTTCTAAATTAACATAAAGAGTTGATTTTTTTAATTCTTTTTTTCTTTTAATCTTATTAATCGCTACAACTTCAGCATGATCTTCACCGGCTCTTTCATGCCAGCCCTCTGAAATTATTTTTCCATCGTTCACGATAACACACCCTACAAGGGGGTTTGGATAGGTGTATCCATGACTTTTAATTGCTAAATCAAAGCATCTTTGCATATATTTTTCGTGATTTTTATGATTTTCCAATCCTTATTTTTAGTTTTAAAATAAAGATAATTTTTTAAAAAAATACTAATGTTTTTAATCCGACAAATCGTTAAAAGTGATAATTTAGATATTAGCAATGTTATACGTAAGATTTTAATAGAAATTGGAGTCCCAAAAAAAGGAACAGCTTATTCAGATCCCGAAGTTGATTTTATGTTTGAAACATATAATAAGAAAAGATCGATTTATTACGTAGTTGAGAATAGTGGAAAAATTTATGGAGGAGCAGGAATATCTCATTTAAATGAAGCCGATCATAATATTTGTGAATTACAAAAGATGTATTTCCTACCGTCAATTAGAGGTAGGGGATTAGGTGATCTTATGATTGAAAAGTGTTTAAGTTTTGCATTGGATAATGAATTTAAATATTGCTACATTGAAACTTTACCATATATGAAAGCTGCACAAAAACTTTATCTGAAAAAGGGATTCTCATACATTGATGGTCCTATGGGAAATACTGGTCACACTTCATGTAACGTTTGGTTAATTAAAAAACTAAAATGACAATAGGTGAATTTAATTCTAAATTTCGTTCTGATTTAACTAAACTCTATTCAGTAAATGAAATTTCCTCACTGTTTAAATTTGTTTTGAAAGAATCACTTTCTTTTGATATAACTAAATTTTATTTAAAACCAGATTATATATTGAAAAATACCGAATTAGAAAAATTAAATAATTTTAAAGATGAATTAATGACAGGTAAACCGTTTCAATACATTATTGGTGAAACTAGATTTCATAACTATAAATTCTACGTGAATAATAGTGTTCTTATTCCCAGAGTTGAGACAGAAGGCCTAGTAGATTGGATTTTAAGTGATAATAAAGCATTTAAAACAACTGCTATTGATCTTTGTTCTGGAAGTGGCTGTATTGCTGTCACAGTTAAAATGAAAAGAAATAAATGGGATATTTTTGCTTTGGAAAATTCCAAAAATGCAATCGAATTAGCTAAGCTTAATTCATCAATGCATTCTGTAAATGTTAATTACATTCATGCTGATATTTTTTCATGGGATGCATCTGAAGAATTTGATATTATAATATCGAATCCACCATATATAGCGGAGAGTCAAAAAAAAATCATGAAAGCAAGTGTATTGAATTTTGAACCTGAAAAATCAATTTTTGTTTCAGATGAAAATCCTTTAATTTTTTATGAGAGGATATTTGAAATTTCAAGATTAAAATTAAAAGTGGGTGGTCGTATATATTTTGAAATAAATCCTAAATTTAAAAGACTATTAATATCTCTTTCAAAAAAATATAGATTTTCTAATTACGAATTAAAAAAAGATATTTTTAAAAGATATAGATACATTAAGTTTCAGAAATGAACCAAGAAAAACGTATAAAAAGCTTAAGAAATAAACTGCATAATTATAACAACGCATATTACAATGAAGACAAGAGTTTAATTTCTGACTTTGAATTTGATATGCTTTTGAAAGAATTGGAGGATTTAGAAAAAACATACCCTCAGTTTTATGATGAAAACTCGCCTACAGTTAGAATTGGAGGCGAAGTAACTAAAAAATTTCATAGCTTCAATCATAATTATCCAATGTATTCTTTAGCAAACACCTATTCAAAAGATGAAATTGAGGAATGGATTCAAAGAATAGAAAAAAAATATGGACAGCATATAAATGACTTTAGTTGTGAATTAAAATTTGATGGGGCTTCTATAAATTTATACTACGAAAAAGGAAGATTGAAGAGGGCGCTAACCAGAGGAGATGGTGTACAAGGTGACGATGTAACATCAAATATCAAAACTATAAAAAATATACCTTTGATTTTAAAAGGAGCATACCCTGAAAAATTTGAGATTAGAGGAGAAGTAATTTTACCAATACATAGTTTTAATTACCTTAACAAAATAAGAAAAGAGCAAGGTCTACCATTATTTAAAAATCCTAGAAATACTGCTTCGGGGTCATTAAAACTTCAAGACAGCAAGGAAGTTGCATCACGTAGGCTAAAGTGTTTTTTTTATTCAATTGTTGGTGAAAAGTCATCTTTATATCATTCTGAATTATTGGGAAAATCAAGACAATGGGGATTTTTTATTCCTGAAAATATGAAAAGAGTAAAATCAATAAACGAAATATTCAATTTTATTGATTTTTGGGAAAAAAAGAAGGTGGAATTACCTTATGAAATAGATGGTATTGTGATTAAAGTGAATTCTATTAAAGTACAAAATGAGTTGGATTTTACTGCAAAAGTTCCCAGATGGGCTATTTCTTATAAATATAAAGCAGAGAGACAAAGTACAAAACTTCTATCTGTCAAATATCAAGTAGGAAGAACTGGTGCTGTAACACCAGTCGCAAAATTCGAGCCAATTAACCTTTCAGGGACAATTGTTAAAAGAGCTTCTTTGCATAATTCAGATCAGATTGAAAAACTTGGTCTTAGAATAGGTGACTATGTATTTGTTGAAAAAGGTGGAGAAATAATTCCAAAAATTGTGGGTTTTGATAAACTTAGAAGAGGAAACTTTGATGACTTAATAAAATTCATTGAATATTGTCCTGATTGTGGTTCAAAACTTTACAAAATAAAAGGAGAGGCACAACATTATTGTAAAGATGAAAATAATTGTAAAACTCAAATAATAGGTAAAATTCAGCACTTTGTGTCCCGAAAAGCTATGAATATTGAAAGCCTAGGAACTGAAAGAGTAGTTTTACTATTTAATAGTGGTGTTATTAATAACATTGCTGACATATATAAAATTAAAATTAAAGACTTAATTAACTTAGAAGGTATGGCAGATAAATCGGCCTTTAATTTAATAGAGTCGATAAAGCAATCAAAAAAACAACCTTTTTCAAAGGTACTTTTTTCAATTGGAATTAGGCATGTTGGAGAAACAGTTGCATTAAAATTAGCCAATCATTTTAGGTCGATAGAAAATCTAATTAATTCAAATTACAAGGACTTAATCTCGGTTGAAGAAATAGGGAATAAAATAGTTAATAGCATCGATAATTACTTTAATAATTCTGAAAATTTAGATATTGTGAAAAAACTCTCTGATGCTGGTCTTAATTTCAAAATTGATAAAAATAACAGTAAATCTATTATTTTAAATGGTATCACTTTCGTGATATCTGGAACTTTTGAACACTTGTCTAGGGAAAAAATTAAAGAATTAATTTCTGAAAATGGAGGGGAATTTTCATCCGCTGTAAGTTCAAAAACAAACTATATTATAGGAGGTCAATCCATTGGTCCATCAAAAAAGCAGAAAGCTGAAAACTTAAAAATACCAATTATTAGTGAAAAAGATTTTCTAGAAATGTTAAATACATAATGTATTAAATAAATTTTGAAGTAATTTATATTTTATCTTTACTTTAATTCAAACAGTTATTAATTTTAGTTAAGTGGTTAAAAATCTCTTTCATTCTATTAAATACAAAAATGATTTACTCAAAGGGATTTCTAATCACAAAGTTACATCTGACTTTAAAATTAAAAGTGTTAGAGTAGTTATGGATAAGGATCTCCCTGTAGATGAAAATTATTTTAGAAATCTTTTAAGTGAAATTACAGAATCTAAAATTTATTACACTTTTATTAAGTTTTCTGATTCAAGAGAAAATTTAATAAGTGAAAAAAACTGTTATGGTAAAAACAATATAAGTTTTTTTGGAAATTTCAAAGATAAACTTGCACATGCATGTAGAGCGAAAGTTGATTTGCAAATTAATTTTTTTGATAATGATAATTTATATTTAAAATGGATAGCAATTAAAAGTGATTGTAAACTAAGTTTTGGGTTTAGTAAAATCGATATTAGAATTAACGATATTATTTTTGATTTTTTGCCACTCCAAACCGACATTTTCAAAATTGAATTCCAAAAGTACGTTAAAGTATTAAAAGCAATTTAATATGGATTTTTTAAAGGGCACTGGTGTTGCAATAGTCACACCATTCAAAAAAAATGGAGAAATAGATTTTACTGCATATAAATCAATGGTTGATTTTTATGTTGATAATGGTATAAGTTATTTAGTTATATTAGGCACAACTGGAGAATCACACACAGTTTCTTTTGATGAAAAGAATAAAATTTTAGAGAATATTGTTAAATTCAACAGAGGGAGGTTAGGACTAATTATTGGTTTTAGTGGGAATAATACTCAAAAGCTAGTCGGCGAACTTTCGAACTGTAACCTAAGAGATTTCAACGCTATTTTATCAGTATGCCCTTATTATAATAAACCTTCTCAAGTCGGATTGTACGAGCACTTTTCTCATATATCTAAGGCTTCACCTATTCCACTTATTTTATATGACGTTCCTTCAAGGACAGGAGTATCAATTTCCAATCAAACGATTTTTAGGTTACTTGAAAAATATGACAACATAATTGGCATAAAAGATGCAACCGGAGATATTGATAAGGGACTGGATTTAATAAAAAATTCTCCAAAAAGTTTTCATGTAATTTCTGGTGATGATTATACCGCTGTTGACTTAATTTTAAATGGAGGTTCTGGAGTTATAAGTGTTGTTGCTGGAGCTTTTCCAAGGGAATTCTCAAAAATCATCAACTTTGCAAAAGAAAACAGAGAACAAGAAGCAAAACAACATTTTGATCAACTCAAAATTATTATTGATCTATTGTTCCAAGAAGGAAATCCCTCTGGTATTAAGGCAATGTTGTCATTAATGGGCTTTTGTGAAAATATTTTGAGACTTCCATTAACTAAGGTTAGTAATCAGTTATATGAAGATATTTACAAAAAAATAAAAATTATCGATAAAATTTAGTTTTAGATTGTTGGTTTTAATTTCTTATCATATTTAATTAAATTTGTGGATGTTTTTTTTTAATCTAAGAGTTAAATATCTTTTGCTATTTACTTTATTGTTATCCTGCAATAGTTACCAAAAATTATTAAACAGTAAAGAACCTGCCCCTAAGTTAAAAGCTGCACAAAAGTATTATGACAACGGAGAGTACAGAAGAGCCAATCGTCTTTATGAGCAAATTATTCCTTCTTACAGAGGAAAACCACAGGCTCAAAGATTAATTTATTTTTTTGCTAATTCTCACTATCAGATGGGGAACTATTTTTTGGCTGCATATCAATTTGAGAGTTTTGTAAAGTCCTTCCCTAGAAGTGAAAAACTAGTCGAAGCTAATTTCATGATTGCAAAATGCTACTATATGTTATCTCCAATTTATAGCCTTGATCAGGAGAATACCAATGAGGCAATGGAGAAATTACAAATTTTTATTGATAATTATCCCAAGTCAATTTATTTATCAGAAGCAAATAATTATATAAGAGAGCTACAACTGAAACTTGAAAAAAAAGACTTTGAAATATCAAAACAATATTACACTATTAGAGACTACAAAGCAGCAATAAGTTCTTTAGATAATTTCGTTTCGAATTTCCCTGGCACCCCTTTTAGAGAAAATGCCTTATATTACAAGTTTTTGTCTCAATTTGAAATAGCTATAAATAGTGTACCAAATAAAAAACTTGAAAGACTGAAAGGAGCTAAAGAAACTTATAATGCCATTTTAAGATACTATCCTGAAACTCTTTTTATGGAAGATATTTCAAAAAAACTTGAGGAAATACAAAAAGAAATAATAATAATAAATAATAATAATGCTTAAATTTTTAATATGACTAAATACAGAGAATCCAAAGCTCCGGTTACAACATCTACTTACAACCGAAGTGAAATTGAGAAAGGAGTAGACAACATTTACGAAGCAATTTCAATAATTTCAAAGAGATCTGCTCAGATAAACATTGACATCAGGCAAGAATTACATGAAAAGTTGGAAGAATTTGCTACTCATAATGACAGTTTAGAAGAAATTTTTGAAAATAAAGAACAAATAGAGGTGTCCAAGTTTTATGAAAGTTTACCTAAACCGCACGCTTTAGCGATAGAGGAGTGGTTTAAAAATAAAGTTTATCACAGAAATACCGACGAAGAAGATTAATGCTTTCACTTGGTGGTAAAAAGGTACTCTTAGGCATTTCGGGAAGTATTGCTGCATATAAATCTCCTTTTTTAGTTAGACTACTAATTAAAAATGGAGCAGAAGTTAAAGTGGTTTTGACTCCAAGTGCAATTGATTTTGTAACACTAACTACCCTTTCAACACTATCAAAAAATCCAGTCAATTCTTCTTTCATAGAGAGTAAAGACGAACAAAATAACCCTGAATGGAATAATCACGTTGAATTGTCTTTATGGGCTGATTTTATGATTATTGCACCCGCTACCTCAAATACTATTTCTTCAATGGCATCTGCAAGATGTGATAATTTGTTGTTAGCATGTTATTTGTCAGCTAAGTGCCCGGTTTTTGTAGCTCCATCAATGGATCTCGACATGTACAGACATCCAGGTAATCAAGATAATCTAAATAAATTAAAATCTTTTGGAAATATAATTTTAGAATCTGAATCGGGAGATTTAGCAAGTGGTTTAGTAGGTAAAGGGAGAATGATGGAACCCGAAAACATAATTAAAAATCTAAAGAGAAATTTAAATATTGATCTACCATTAAAGGGCAAATCAATACTTATATCAGCCGGTCCAACTTATGAAAAGATCGATCCAGTTAGATTTATAGGTAACTTTTCCTCAGGCAAAATGGGTTTTTCGTTAGCTGAATCAGCAACTAATCTTGGAGCAAAAGTAACTTTAGTGTCGGGTCCCTCTTCATTAAAAATTTCTAATTCATCTATTAATTTAATTAATGTTATCTCAGCTGATGAAATGTATAACGAAATTTTAAAATATTTTTTTAGTGTTGATGTTTTTATATCTGCCGCTGCTGTAGCTGACTTTATTCCAGAAAAATCATATAATTTGAAAATTAAAAAAAGTCAATTTTTAAATAAAATTTCACTAAAAAAAAACATTGATATACTTCTTGAGTTAGGTAAAATTAAAACTGATCAATACATGTTTGGTTTTGCACTTGAAACTAATGATGGAGAACAAAATGCCAGCGATAAATTAATTAATAAAAATTTAGATGCAATTTTTCTAAATAACCTAAACTCTAAGCAAAATGTTTTCAATTCAGACTACAACCAAGGAAAACTTATTACTAGAAAAAAATCTATATCATTTGATTTAACTTCAAAATTAGACTTGTCGTATAAAATACTTGAACAAATCATGAAAGATTTATGAGAAAGTTTTTATTTCTATTCATATTTTACAACTTTAAATTATTTGGTCAAACCGTTAATTGTAATTTTGTAATCAATTCAGAATTTGTAGATCAAACAAATCAACAAGTTTTTTCAACTTTAGAAAAGTCAGTTAATGAGTTTGTAAATAATAATATTTGGAATAACAAGTCTTTAGATATACACCAAAGAGTTAAGTTCAACTTAGTTCTAAATTTAAATTCATATGTCGGATCAAATTTTACTGGCACCTTACAAGTTCAAGTCGAGAGGCCTGTGTATGAGTCTAACTATTTAACTCCAATATTTAATTTTTTGGACAAAGACATTTCATTTCAATATGACGAATATCAACCTTTGTTTTACAATTCTGTTAGCTTTGAATCAAACTTGATTTCAATTCTAAGTTTCTATGTATACTTAGCGATAGGAATGGAGGCGGATACATTTCAGGTCAATAGCGGTACAGTTTTTTTTAAAGAAGCCCAAAAAATTGTTTCACTCGCCCAACAGAAAAACATCAGAGGTTGGAACCAAAGTGATGGAACCAGAAACAGGTTCTGGTTAGTTGACACATTATTATCAAATACTTTTAGAGAGTATAGGACTGTTCAGTACGAATACCATAGAAAAGGTATGGATTTTATGACAACTGATTTAAAAAAGGCAAAGAGTGGTGTTTTAACTTCAATTGAAAAATTTTTACCCCTATATAAACGTAGGCCAAATGCTTTTTTAATTCAAACTTTTTTTGATGCTAAATCGGACGAAATTATTGACATATTTTCTCAAGGTCCCGAAATTGAAATTAAGCAAACTTTAAAAACATTAAATAAAATTGCTCCTTATTTTGGTCCAAAATGGAAAAAAATCAGATAAAAAAAATTTAGAAAGGATTACCAAACTTTAATTCAATTTTAACGATATTTAAATAAAACTAAAACAATTTGTTAAGAGAATTAACTATATCAAATTACGCTTTAATAGATTATTTGAGGGTTGACTTATCTCAAGGTTTCACTTCAATAACTGGAGAAACAGGAGCTGGAAAATCAATTTTATTAGGAGGGTTATCTTTAGGATTAGGTAAAAGAGCAGATTTTAATTTGGTAAAAGATAAAACTAAAAAATGTTTTGTCGATTTAGTTTTCTCAGTAGAAAATCTTAACCTTAAAACTTTTTTCAGCTCTTTTGATCTTGATTATGACCCGATAACAACGATAAGGAGAGAAATTATTCCATCAGGAAAATCGAGAGCTTTTGTTAACGATACACCAGTTAACCTGGAAGTTTTACAGAAACTTTCAAACGAGTTTGTTGATATTCATTCACAATTCCAAAATCATTCCATAATTAAAGAAGAATATCAAATTGATATTTTAGATATGCTTGCTAATAATCAAGATTTGATTAAAAATTATACTAAAAATTTCTCTTCTTTAAAACAAGTTGAAAAGGAAATAGAAAAACTTGAGGAATCCAAATCAAACATGTACAGAGAAAAGGATTATAACAACCACCTTCTAAATGAGATCAAAACTTTAGATCTAAATGAACCAGTAGATTTAATAGAACAAAGATTTAATAAATTTAGCAATTCAGAAGAAATAAATATAATCTTCAATCAAATTTTTAATACTATGCACAACGAAGACAACGGAGTAACTTCAAAAATAAATGAAGTTAGAGCATCAATAAAAAAAATTATTCATATTTCTAAGGAATACAAAAAACTTTTTAAAAGAATAGAAAGTGTTATTATCGAATTAGATGATATAATTAATGATGTAAAGGAAGAAATTCAAAATGTTGAATTTAATCCAGAGATGAAAGAAATTTTGGGCAAAAAGCTGGAAAAAGTATATTCTTTGTTTAGAAAGCACAATGTTAATAGCATGAAGGATTTGATTTTAATTAAAAAGGGATTAGAAAAAAAGGTTTTAGAAACCGAAAACATTGATATTAATATTAACAACAAAAAAGAAAGATTAACTGCACTAAAAATAAAGCTCAATGGATTGTCAAAAAAAATAAGAAGAAGTCGGGAAAAGGTAATACCAATTTTAAAGGGGAAAATGGAAAATCTGCTAAAAGAAATGGGCATGTTAAACATCTTATTTAAAATAGAATTGCAGGACTCTAGGATTTTTCTAAAAAAGGGTAAAGACAATTTAATTTTTAATTTTTCAGCAAACAAAGGTGCACCACTTGGCCCTTTAAATAAAACTGCATCAGGAGGTGAGTTATCAAGAATTATGCTGGCTCTAAAGTATATCTTATCTAATTACAAAAATCTCCCAACGATTGTTTTTGATGAAATTGATACAGGAGTTTCTGGTGAAATAGCCAGCAGTGTAGGTAGATTAATGAAAAATATGTCAAAAAACTTGCAAGTAATTTCAATCACCCATCTCCCTCAAGTCGCTGCAAAAGCGAACAATCAACTAAAAGTTTTTAAGATAGTTAAGAATAAAAAAACTTCCACAGAGATTAAAAATTTAAATTTTAAAGAAAGAGTATCAGAAATTGCCTCAATGTTGTCAGGGGAGCAAACAGCAGAGAGCGCGTACGATTTGGCAAAAGAATTACTTAATTAGATTATATTTGTAAAAAATAACTTATGCCTCATAATCTATTAAAAAATAAAAAGGGGATAATTTTTGGAGCCTTAGATAATAAGTCAATTGCTTGGAAAGTAGCTGAGATTGTAAAAGAAGAGGGAGGTGACATTATATTAACAAATGCGCCAGTTGCTATACGAATGGGTGAAATTGATAAATTAGGAAAACAGTTGGATTCCCCTGTTATTGCCGCGGATGCAACAAGTATACTGGAACTAGAGAATCTTATACAAAAAGCACTCGAACATTTTAAGGGTAAGTTTGATTTTGTATTACATTCAATAGGTATGTCTCTAAACGTAAGAAAAAAAAGAGATTACACTAATCAAAATCACGATTGGACTAGAAAAGGTTGGGATATTTCAGCACTTTCATTTCACAAATTGTTACAAGTTTTGTATACCAAAGATGCATTGAACCAGTGGGGTAGTATTGTGGCTTTAACTTACATTGCGGCTCAAAGAACTTTCCCAAATTATAATGATATGGCAGATAATAAAGCTTACCTAGAGTCAATAGCAAGAAGTTTTGGTTATTTTTTTGGAAAAAATAAAAAAGTAAGAGTAAATACAATATCCCAATCTCCAACCCGAACTACAGCAGGACAAGGTGTTGAAGGGTTAGAAAACTTTTTAAATTTTTCTGAGAAAACATCACCCCTAGGGAATGCGTCAGCTTCTGAATGTGCTTATTATGTAGTTTCACTTTTTTCTGATTTTACGAAGAAAGTTACTATGCAAAATTTATTTCATGATGGAGGTTTTTCTACAACTGGAGTTAGCCAGGAAATTATCGAGGGTTTTTGATTTAAGTGTCTCAGGAACAACCATATTTTAACTCTTTACAAAGTTTTCTTATACACAAAGGAAGAATTAAAATGTTTATTTCGTTTGTAGCTATATCTTTTGTTATCTGGTTTTTCAAAAAATTTTCAAAAGAATACCAAGAAGAAATTGAAATGAAGATTGAAATAATTGATGTCCCTAATTCTTATATTATTTCTTCAATATCAAACCCATTTTTAAATTTGAATATAAAAGCAACTGGTTTTCAGTTGCTTTATTATTATTTTTTGCAAGACAAGATTGAAATAAGTTTTCAAAAAGCAGAGTACAGCAAAAATAAAGGATATTTGGAAATAGCATCTCAATTTAATAATCTACAACAACAATTACTAAGTGACACGGAAATTTTAACCTTTTTTCCTAGTGAATTAGAAATAACTTATGAGCCAGAATTTTCTAAAAAAGTTCCTGTAGCATATCCAAAAATTAATTTAGATGTTGGTTATTCAATAACAAAATTTAATATTGTACCTGACAGTATATTAGTGACAGGGCCTAAAAATCTTTTAGATGACATTAATGATGTTAATTTAAATTTTAAAAATGAGTTACCAGTCAAGTCCAATATTTCAAAAAAACTCTCTTTAGTAAAAAAGAATAAAAAAATAAATTATAATTTCTATGAAGTTGATGTTAAATTGTATGTAGAACTTTTTTCAGAAAAAAAATTAACTATTCCAATCTCCGTTTCAAATTTTCCAAAAGATATGGTTCTAAAGTTATTCCCTTCAGAAGTTGAAATAATCTTTTCATCAACTATAAGTAATTTAAAAATTACGAAAGAATCGGATTTTAAAATAGGATTTAATTACGATAGCATTGATAAAGAAAAAAAAACGGCAGAAGTTAAACTCATAAATGGACCTTCAACTGCCAAAAACGTAAGAATCAAACCCAAAGATGTATTTTTTTTAATTAGAAAGTAAGATGTCTAAAGTAATTGGCTTAACTGGAGGTATAGGAAGTGGTAAAACATATGTTGCAAAACTTTTTAATGATTTTGCTGGCATTCCTTGCTTCAACTCAGATCTTGAGGCTAGAAAAATAATGAAGGATAATGATTTTATTAAGAGAGAAATTATTTCAATTTTTGGTCCAAACTCATACATAAATAACAATATAAACGTTGAATTTTTAAGAAAAAAAATTTTTAATTCTCAAAATAAATTAAAAAAAATAAATAGTTTGGTTCACAATCAAGTTAAAATTAGATTTAAAGATTGGCTGGATTTGCAAAATTCTAATTATGTGCTAAAGGAAACTGCCATTTTATTTGAACACAACTATCAAAATGATTTAGACCTTTCTCTTTTGGTCATAGCCCCAATTAAAGTTAGGATTGATAGAATAATTAAAAGAGACAAAATTTCACTAAAAGAAATAGAAAAAATAATCTCAAATCAGTGGAATGATAAAAAAAAACTTGTTTTTTGTGATTATTTTATTGAAAATCTGATAAAGTCAAACACGATTAAAAAAGTCAAGACTCTTATAAAAGTTTTTTCAGCAATATGAATAAATTCTAAAATTCACTTGGATATAAACATATCATTAACATTGTTTTAGCAAAATAAATCAATGATAATTCTGAAATTTGTATTTTAAAATTGACATGAAAAAAAGTTACTTTCTTTTTTTGGTTTGCTTTATGATATTATGTGTAACTGGAATAATTCTAGTTCAATGGTATTTTATAACAACCTCTATTCAAAATAGAGACCAGGAGTTTTCTCTTGCAGTTAAACAGTCATTAAATTCTGTGGCAAGTGATGTACAAGAAAACGAATTAAGACACTATATCCAAACTTTTGAAAAGCTGAAAGACTCTTTAGGGAAACCCGACAGCGCACAACTAAGAAATTTTTTTCTATTCTACGATAGTGATGATGAGTCAAACTTATCATCTTTATTTACGTTTGGATTAGTAGAAGAAAAATTTAATATAGCTATTCCAAATGAAGAAATTGGTGAAATTGAAGTTTCTAGTGTTAATGATATTCAAGGATTTGAAACAACTAGAATTTTCAAGCAAGCCTTTGACCGAGAAAATCAAAGAAAAATATCAAGTGCGACTTTTCAAAAAATGGAAAGAATTAGTGCTATTGATCAAGCTACTTACTCTTCAATTTTTTCTAAAATGGCGAATTCATTTCCTATTCACAAAAGAATTAACCCTTTTGAAATAGCTTCTCTACTTCAGAGAGAGTTCAATTCAAGAAATATTAAAACTGAGTTTGAGTTTGGTGTTTTTAGTAATGGCCTCGCTACCAAAATTATTTCAAAAAATTATGAGGGTTCTCTCTCTGGTCCAAAATACTCTATTCCCATCTTTGTAGATGAGCAAGGTAGCAGCCTATACGATCTTGTAGTCACTTTTCCAAAAAAGAAAAAATATCTCATGTCCTCTATATTAGGTGTTGCTAGCCTATCATTTGTTTTAACTATTTTAATCATCCTTCTCTGTGCTATTTCGTTGTTTCAAATTTTAAAACAAAAAAAAATATCTGAAATAAAATCGGATTTTATTAATAATATGTCGCATGAATTTAAAACGCCAATTGCAACTATAAATTTGGCAATTGATGCTTTTGAAAGTCAGCTAGGGAATAATAATAGCAAGAAAAAGCTACAATATCTTAAAATAATGCGTGAAGAAAATAGAAGAATGCATGAACAAGTAGAGACAATACTTACAATTTCCCAACTTGATAAAAGTAATACTTTAATTGATAAAACTGGTGTTGATATTCACAAAACAATCGATGACGCTCTTGGTCATATTGCGTTATTAATTCAAAATAAAAGCGTTGAAATAAAAACATCCTTTAAATCAAAAAAATCAAAAATTTTTGGAAATAAAACTCATTTAATTAACGTTTTTACAAATATCTTAGATAACGCTATCAAATACTCAAAAGAAAGTCCTAAGATTAATATTAAAACTTTAAATGACGATAAGAACGCATATATTCAAATTGAAGACAAAGGAATAGGAATGAATGATGATACTCTTAAAATGATTTTCGAAAAATTTTTCAGAGAACAAAATGGAGATGTTCATAATATAAAAGGACACGGACTGGGTTTAGCATATGTAAAGAAAATTGTTTCACTGCATAACGGAAAGATATCTGTTGAGAGTGTTGAAGGAAAAGGCTCGAAATTTAAAATACAATTTCCATTATTTACTTAACTATAAGAAGATGAGTACGAATAAGAAAAACATTTTACTGGTTGAGGACGATCCTAATTTTGGAAGTATATTAAAAGAATATCTAAAAATTAATGGATACCAAGTTACTTTAGCTAAGAACGGAATTGAAGGCTTTGAAAAATTTAAGAAAGAAAAATTTTCGCTGTGCCTTCTTGATGTAATGATGCCTTACAAGGATGGGTTTACACTTGCGAAGGAAATTAGAGAAATTGATGACTTAGTACCATTAATATTTTTGACTGCCAAAATTCTTAAGGAAGATGTATTAAAGGGTTTTAAGTTGGGTGCTGATGATTACTTAACTAAACCCTTTGATTCAGAGGTTTTACTCGCAAAAATTAAATCAATCTTGGGAAGAAGAATGATTAAAGAAGTTGCTGATACAGTTGAAACAGAATTTAAAATTGGTAATTTTAGTCTTAATACAAAATTAAGATTATTGAATTATTTAGATCAAAAGCCAATAAAATTGTCTCCAAAAGAAAACCAGCTACTTAGACTTTTAGCGATTCATATTAATGATCTTCTTCCAAGAGACCAAGCTTTAAACAAAATTTGGAGAGACGATAATTACTTTACATCGCGATCAATGGATGTTTACATTGCAAAACTTAGAAAGTATCTAAAAAAAGATGAAAGAGTCGAAATTCTTAACATTCATGGTAAAGGATTTCGAATGGTTGTAAATCAATAGTTTATTTTCTAGGATGAAATTTATTTAAAGTTTTTGATAAATATTTAGTGTCTAAATGAGTGTAAACTTCTGTTGTAGTTATATTTTCATGACCCATCATAATTTGTATTGATCTTAAATCAGCTCCATTTTCCAACAAATGAGTTGCAAATGAGTGCCTAAAAGTATGAGGACCAATAGTTTTTTTTATGTTTGATTTTTTTTGAGCTTCTTTAACTATGTTAAAAATCATAGCTCTTGTAAGTTTTCCCCCGTTTCTATTCAAAAATACTATATTGTTTGAGTTCTTTTTAATTTTTTTAAAAGCTCTAAAATTATGTATATAATTTTTAATTTTTTGTTCACATATTGACCCCAAAGGTACTAGCCTTTGTTTATTCCCCTTTCCTTGAATTAAGAGTAGTTTTTCATCATACTGAATGTCAGAAAGTTTCAGATTAATTAGCTCACTTACTCTCAGTCCGCTTCCATACAAAGTTTCAATAATGGCAGAATTTCTTATTCCATGATCTTTCTTTATTTCAGAATTGGTTATGAGTACATTTATTTCTTCAATTGATAACACATTTGGGAGTTTAGATGCAATTTTCGGTGACTCAATTAATTCCATAGGAGATACTTTATTGTGACCTTCAAATACCAAATAATTAAAAAAACTTTTTAAAGATGACAAAAGTCTTGCCTGTGATCTCGAATTTATATTTTTTGAAATTTTGTATATGAATTCTTGCATAAATTCTTTGTCACATTGTTTTAAGCTAAGTTTAAGATAATATTTACCAATATATCTTATCAATTTTTGAATATCATAGGAATAACCTTTTATTGAGTTTTCGGAAAGACCTCTTTCAATTTTTAAGTAAGTTAGGTAGTCTTTTAATAGGTTACTCCAAATTTTCATATACTAAACTTCATTCCCGTCCTCGCAATATTATAACCTCTTTCAATTATTTCTTTAGTAATCTTATTATTCTCTTTGAGCAATGGATTTGTGTGATTTAAGTGAATAAAATAAACTTTTTTCTTATCCTTTCTTTTGAGATTCCTAAATCTTTCAAGGGTTTCAACCACGAAAGGATGTGGAATTTCATCCATATTTCTGTGTGGTATTTCTTTACCATTGTAAAAAGTTCCATCGATAAATGCATAATCTACATTCCTTATGAAATCTTCTATATTTTTATCCCATCTCTCCCATTTGTCAATATCTGGAAGAAATAAAACTGATTTAACTTTACCTTTAATTAGATATCCCACAGTTTCTGAAAATTCGTCTCTGTGAGGTACAAGTATTGGTTTTATAGATATATACTTGCTTAAAATCTCCACAGAGTCAGTTTTCAATTTTTTTATTTTAATATTTTTTTCTTGAATTAATTGCGACCAAGGCCCATTATTTTCCAAAAAAAACGACATTTTGGGCATGCTGTAAACATTAATTTGTCTTGCCCCTAAAGATTCTTTACCAAAATACAAAAGACCAGAGTAATGTCCAATATGAGCATGTGTAAGAGCAATACCTCCCAATCTTGGACTTGAAGATAATGATTTTAGCATATGATATTGCTTGGCTATATCTGGCGAAGCATCAACCAAAAAAAATCTATTTTCAAAATTATCAACTAATCCAATTGAAGTCACATTTTCAAATAGATTATTTTCCCAGAGTGTTTTACAACAAGATTTATTACATCCTATTTGTGGTGAACCACCGTCTTGGGCAATGCCTAAAATTACTAAAGTCGATGAATTATTTTGCGCTTTTATTTTATAGCACGTAAATAAAAAAAATATCAAAAGGATTTTTTTGGCAAACATTATATTAAAAAGTATTTAGTTATTAAAAATATAATTTATGAATCATTTTA
>CETK01158825.1_pt1 | contig 17756 bp, 23 predicted proteins | sample 361431 | NCBI WGS metagenome assembly CETK01 (sample SAMEA2622452, study PRJEB7988) | marine metagenome | biome: marine biome (ENVO:00000447); feature: surface water layer (ENVO:00002042); material: "saline water (ENVO:00002010), including plankton (ENVO:xxxxxxxx)" | depth 5 m | reverse complement strand
CTGATATACTTATAAACCATCTTGTATGAAAAAGATGGCTTCTAAAACCCCAAAATTTCTCTTTGTTACCGGTGGTGTAGTTTCTTCTATTGGAAAAGGAATTCTTTCGGCTTCCTTAGGCTCTCTTTTGGAAAGTAGAGGTTTAAAAGTTACAGTCATGAAGCTGGATCCTTATATAAATCTTGATCCAGGCACTATGAGTCCCTTTCAACATGGTGAAGTCTTTGTTACCGAAGATGGTTCCGAAACCGATCTTGACCTTGGGCATTACGAAAGATATTTGAATTCTAAAATGTCTCATAAGAATAATTTTACGGCAGGTCAAGTTTATGAGGACGTTCTCAAAAGAGAGAGAAAAGGTGAGTTTTTAGGCTCTACAGTGCAAGTAATTCCGCATATTACTGATGAGATCAAAAAAAGAATTGCTTATGGTGCAGAAAACAACGATGTCGCAATTATTGAAATTGGCGGAACGGTTGGCGACATTGAGTCGCAGCCTTTCTTAGAAGCAATAAGACAGATGAAGCTAGAACTGGGATCAGAAAGAACATTATTTACCCATTTAACATTTGTTCCCTATTTGGCTTCCTCAGGAGAAACCAAAACAAAACCAACTCAACATTCTGTAAAGAGTCTTTTATCTCATGGATTACAAGCTGATATCTTGATTTGCAGATCAGAGCAAAATCTCTCTGAAGCTGATTGTAAAAAAATTGCTTTGTTTACCAATGTGAACGAAAGCTGTGTTTTTACTTTGCCCGATGTACCTTCTATTTACGCTATTCCAGTAATGATGAACAAGCAGGGCTTGGATCAGCAAATTGTTGAAAAATTGAAGATCAAATGTTCTAAACCGAAGCTGAATGACTGGAAAAAAGTTACAAGACTCGAATCAGAACAAAAAGGCGAAACAAAAATTGCAATGGTAGGGAAGTATACTGAGCTAGTAGATTCATACAAATCCGTCAATGAAGCTTTAATCCATGCTGGAATCCATAATAAAACAAATGTAAAAATCGAACATATTGATTCGGAACGATTCAATAGAGGAGTACACAACTTAGAGGCAGACGGTATTTTAATTCCAGGCGGCTTTGGTAATAGAGGTATAAAAGGAATGCTTAATATATCCAAGTTTGCCCGAGAAAATAATATACCCTATTTTGGAATATGTTTAGGGATGCAAGTCGCTGTCATTGAGTTTGCAAGGAATGTATTGAATTTAGATGCTGATAGCACTGAGTTTAAGAAGAATACCAAGCACCCAGTTATTGGTTTGATTACAGAATGGCTTGATGACGATGGTCTTGTTCAATATCGGTCAGAAGATTCAGATAAAGGGGGGACCATGCGATTGGGTAGCCAAGTGTGCCATCTAAAGAAAAACAGCAAAATGGCTAAACTTTATAATAGGTTAAAAATATCCGAGCGACACAGACATCGATATGAGTTCAATGGTAATTACGAATCAACTTTTAATAAAAATGGGATGACCATTGTAGGAAAGTCTGAAGACGATACCTTAGTTGAAGCAATCGAAATTAAAAAACACAAATGGTTCGTTGGATGTCAGTTTCATCCTGAATTTACGTCAGATCCTATAAACGCACATCCGCTTTTCAAGGGATTTATTAAGGCTGCTAAGTTAAACTCTAAATAATAAATGACTGATTTAATTGAAATAGCAGAAACTAAAATTTCAAATTCAAATAAGCTAACTGTTATCGCAGGCTTAAATGTCCTAGAAGACGATCAGCTCACTTTCGAGGTTGCCGAAAAACTAAAAAAAATAATTGAATCTCAAGGTAATGCCTTTATTTTCAAAGTTTCATTCGATAAAGCAAATCGTTCATCGGTTGAATCCTATCGAGGTCCAGGCTTAAAAAAAGGATTGGAGATTTTTAAAGAATTGAAAAAAAGCGGCTACCAGTTGATCACTGATATTCATGAAATAAGTCAAGCTGAAAAGATTTCAGAAGTTATCGATATCATTCAAATACCTGCCTTTTTATGCAGACAAACTGATTTGATTAAAGAAGCTTGTCGAGCGGGTAAGCCTTTAAATATCAAGAAGGGACAGTTTCTATCTCCTGATCAAATGAAAAACATTATTGAAAAATGTAATAATTTTGGTAATGACCAAGTGATGTTGTGTGAAAGAGGAACTTCGTTTGGTTACGATAACTTAATCGTTGATATGTTGGGCATGTCCAAGTTGAAATCCTTCAATTGCCCAGTTGTTTTCGATGTAACTCATTCGCTTCAATTGCCCGGTCAAGGAAAAACAGCTGCCGGTGGAAGAGGAGACCAAGCCGAATACCTTGCTAAGGCTGGAGTATCTTTGGGGATTGCAGGTTTATTCATTGAAGTCCATCCCAATCCTGAGAAAGCACTTTGTGACGGACCCTCAGCAACACCTTTACATGAATTTGAAAGTCTCTTAGAAAAAGTCAATGCAGTAGACCAAGCAGTTAAAGGGTTATAAGAAATGAAAATCAAAGAAATTAAGTCTTTCGAAATTCTTGACTCAAGAGGCTCTCCAACCATTGCAACCTTTATCAAGTCTGATGAAGAATTAACCGAATTTGGGTATGTTCCTTCTGGTGCATCTACTGGCTCCAGGGAAGCTATAGAAAAAAGAGATAATGGAAAAAACTTTGATGGCAAAGGTGTTTCTCAGGTCATAAAAAATGCTGAAGAGAAATTGTTTCAAGAGCTCATAGGTATGGAAATTAGATCCCTAGGGGAATTTGATGCTCGATTGATTGAATTGGATGGTACAAAAAATAAAAAAAATTTTGGCGCAAATATTATTCTTTCTTTGTCCCTGGCTTTCTGTAAATTATCGGCAATCAAAGAAAAAAAACCTTTGTACCAATATATTTACGATTATTTTTTAGAACACTTTTCTTCAAAGATCGAAATGAAGATGCCTTTACCGATGATGAATATTCTCAATGGTGGGGCGCATGCTAATAATAAGTTAGATTTTCAGGAGTTTATGATTCAGCCGGTTGGCTTTTCTTCTTTTAAACAGAGCTTAATCTGTGGTGTTGAAGTTTTCAACTGCTTAAAAAAAACTTTAAATCAAAAGGGATTTTCAACTGCAGTAGGCGATGAAGGTGGTTTTGCTCCTGGAATTGACTCTGCCGAAGAAGCATTAGATTTAATATCAAGTTCTATAGAAGCAGCAGGCTACAAAGTAGATAAAGACGTCACTTTTGCTCTAGATTGCGCAGCCACTGAATTATTGAATAATAATGAGTATGTTTTTTCAAACAACGAGAAGCTATCTTCAGATGAACTAATAGAATATCTTGCTAAGTTAGCCAATGAGTATCCTCTTACCTCTATAGAGGATGGACTTGATGAGAACGATTGGACCGGCTGGGAAAACCTTACTAAAAAACTTGGAAAGAAAACTCAGTTAGTAGGTGATGATTTATTCGTTACTAATAAAGAAATTCTTCAAGAAGGAATTGACAGAAGCGTTGCAAATTCTATTTTAGTAAAAATAAATCAAATAGGAACTATTTCTGAAACTCTTCAAACCATAAACTTGGCTTATCAACACAATTACAGTTGTGTGATTTCCCATCGTTCTGGCGAGACGGAAGATAACTTTATTGCCGATTTAGCAGTTGGTACCGGTGCGGGACAAATTAAAACCGGTGCCCCGTCAAGGTCGGATAGAACTTCAAAATACAATAGGCTTTTAATGATCGATGCAATGGAAGATCTAAATTTCCTTGGAAGACAGGAGTTAGATAATTGATAGAAAAAATTAAAATTTATTTCTTGCCAAGTATTTTAGTGATACTTATTTTTCTGATTTTATTTTATATTATAGGAATCTTATACGGGGACAACAGCATAAGTCGATTGAATACGATGACTCAAGAAAAAACTACGTTAGAACGTAAAATCGCAGAATTAAAAGAAGATAATACATACTTAAGAATGGAACTGGACAGCTTTACCAATGACCCTGAAGCGCTTGAGGGGTATGCTCGAAGCAATCTTAATTTAATAAAAAAAGGAGAAGTTCTTATCGAACTAGTTCCAAATGAGTGAATACGTTGCTTTAATTCCTGCTGCCGGAGTTGGTGCTAGAGCTCAACTAAAGTTGGCCAAACAATTCAACTTGGTTGGCAAAAAGACCATCATTGAATTTGCAATAGATCCTTTTCTAAAAGATGAAAATTGTAAAACCATTTATGTAGTTGTTGCAGAAGACACCGAAGCTTGGGAGGCCTTATCAATTTCTCAACATAATAAGATTAAGACTTGCATTGGTGCTTCGACTAGAATGCTTTCTGTCTTAAATGGTCTTCAGGAAATCAAAGAGGATGAAGATAAATCCATTTTGGTTGCGGTGCATGATGCCGCAAGACCTTGTTTGGATTTGAAAGATCTTTTAGGACTGATGGAAAAAGCTCAAGATGAAATCAAAGAAGACGGTCAGGGCTGTTATCTCTCTTATCAACCCACAGAAAGTGTGAATTTAATAAAAAATGAAAAAGTGCAGAAATCTCTAGATCGCAATGATGTTTGGCTTTCTGCAACTCCTCAAGTTTTTTGCTTGGAAGATTTGTTATCAGCATTAAGCAAAGCCAACGATGATGAAAAGGTCTTCACCGATGAGGTGAGTGCTATGTTGCATTACTTTAAAAAGGATATATCGATTTATCCTTGCAACAAAACCAATATCAAAGTCACCAAAAAAGAGGATTTAGAAACCGTAGAACAGTATTTGAAACTTGCCGGCAGAATTTAGTGAGCAACTTCAGAATTGGACAAGGTTTTGATGCCCACAAAATTATTAAAGGCTCAAAAGATTTTATTTTAGGTGGAGTTACGATCGACTCTGAGTATGAGGTGATCGCACACTCGGATGGGGACATTATCTGTCATGTGATTACAGATGCTCTTTTGGGAGCCTGTAACCTAGGCGATATTGGTGAATTAGCTCCCTCGAACGCTAAAAATAAAAACATTTCAAGCATAGTGCTTTTAAAAAAAACTTTGAACTTGGTTTCCAAGGCGGGTTATCAAATTGTAAACATTGATCTCACTTATGTTGGGGCCGAGCCGAGATTGGAGAAGTTTAAAAAAGGCATTGAAGCAAATTTAGCAAAAGAATTAGATATGAACTCAAATGATATTTCTTGCAAAGCCACCACGACAGATGGCTTGGGTTACGAGGGATCTCGTGAAGGAATAAGTTCGCACGCAATAGTTCTTGTAACTAAAACTTAATTCATATGAAAATAATACTTACAAATGACGACGGCTTTGATCACCTTGGCATTAAGGCGCTTTTTATGGAGCTTAATAAAAAACACGAAGTGTTTTTAATCGGTCCAGATCAAAACAGAAGCGGCTTCAGCAGTGCCATCACTTTTTTAACACCTTTAAAGCACAAAAAGTATGCAGATAATATTTATAGCCTCAACGGCACGCCTGTGGATTGTGTGAAAGTAGCAAGAAATTTATTGTGTCCTTTCGAACCAGACATCGTGGTTTCTGGAATCAATCCTGGGCCCAATTTAGGTTCCGATGCGATTTTGTCCGGCACAGTCGGTGCGGCTTTGGACGGTCGAGATTTAAAATTTCCTTCAATTTCAGTTTCGGTGGCATCCTTTGAAATTAATGATTTTTCTTTCGCTGCAAAATTTGTTGCCAAGGTATTGGATAATTTGGAAGCTTTGAAGATCGAGAACTTTCATATCTTGAACATCAATGTTCCCGATCACAATCAGTTTCCAGATCCTCAGGTAAAAATAACCAAAACTTTTTTGAATGAATTTGAGGCGGAGAAAAATCTTGAAGAATCGGATCGTAAAAATCTTAATGATGGATTCATTTCGGTGTCTCCAATTAAAATTGATATGCATACCAGTTCAGAACTTGAAGTTGTGGAAGCTTGGTCAAAAAATTTATAGATCAGTTGAATTTTGAATTTGCCAGAAAAGAATTAATTAAAATCCTTTCACAAAAAGGTATCAAAGACCCTCGCGTTCTGGAAGCCATATTTGAAATACCTCGTCATAAATTTGTAGACCCTACGTTCACTTCTAGGGCTTACCAAGATATGTCTTTACCCATTGGTCATCAACAAACCATTTCACAGCCTTTTGTAGTTGCGAAAATGACTGAAATCTTAATTCAAGGGAATGTTTTGGAAGAAAGACCTTTGGGCGCCGTTTTAGAAATCGGTACTGGTTGCGGTTACCAAACCGCAGTTTTAGCAAGATTTTGCAGAAAAATATTTTCTTTGGAAAGAATCGAAGCGCTCTCGCTGCGTGCAGACGATAATCTCAAAAAACTTGGCATCACAAATTATCAATTGCGATGGTCTGATGGAACTCTAGGTTGGCCAACCCCAAAGAAATTTGATGCCATCATCTGTACCGCAGGGATTCCACAAATTCCCAAAAAGCTAAAAACTCAACTCGAGATAGGCGGCAAACTGATTTGTCCTGTTGGTGACGGGAAAAGACAGCACTTGTTGTTCCTAGAAAAAAAATCCAAAGACGAGTTCCACGAGTCGATTTTGGATTCGGTGCTTTTTGTTCCAATGCTTAAAGGAAAAATTTCTTCTCTTTGAAAGTTTTTGATTGATGAGGCAATTATCTTAATCGATGATTAAAACTTCTATTTTGTTTGTTTTTTCTTTCCATTCTTCGTGATCTGGCAAAGGATCTTTTGCCTCAGTAATGTTTGGCCAGATCTTTGAATACTTTTCGTTTATTTCGATAAACTCAATCTGATCTGCAGGAACTTCGTCTTCGGCGTAAATAGCTTCAATCGGACATTCAGGCTCACATAAACCACAGTCGATACACTCGTCTGGATTAATGACCAAAGTATTTTCGCCTTCATAGAAACAATCTACCGGGCAAACTTCCACGCAATCTGTGTGTTTACAATTGATACATCCCTGGCCAACAATAAAAGTCATAATTCAATTATAATTTAAATTAATGAATTCCAATGATGAACTACAAGATTTAGCTATAAAGATAGGTCAGGTCTTAACCGAAATAAAGAAAAGTGTTTCTACCGCAGAATCCTGTACAGGAGGTTGGGTTGGAAAGGAGTTTACCGGCATACCGGGTAGTTCTAATTGGTATGGTTTTGGCTTTATTACCTATTCAAACAGGGCAAAGTTAAAAAGTCTCGGGGTAAGTAAAGATGCATTTTTGGATGAAGGAGCAGTAAGTGAAAAAGTTGTCAAAGAAATGGCAGAAGGAGCCTTAAGAAATAGCGGATCAGATTTTACGATTTCAATAAGCGGAATAGCAGGTCCTACTGGAGGGACAGATGACAAGCCAGTTGGTACGGTATGCTTCGGTATAGGCTCGCAAGATAATATAAATTGCTTTACAGAGTACTTTGAAGGTGACCGTGACGAAGTAAGAAAACAGAGTGTAGCTTTTGCGTTAAAAGAATTATTAAAATGTTTGCAATAATTATTAATTTATTGTTAAATACTGTATAAATATACAGCTTTTATTATGCCTACTAGAAAAACAAAAAAAGATGAAACCACGTCATCGGAAAAAGGAAAATCATTAGAAACAGCCATTTCACAAATTGAAACTCAATTTGGTCCTGGAACCATTATGAGAATGGGTGAAAGAGAGGTGCAAAGTATTCCGAGTATTTCTACAGGCTCATTAGGATTGGATTTGGCACTTGGCATTATGGGCTTGCCTAAAGGAAGGGTAGTTGAGATTTTTGGTCCCGAATCTTCAGGAAAAACAACCCTTACTTTGCAAGTTATAGCCGAGTGCCAGAAACAGGGCGGTACTGCAGCATTTATTGATGCAGAACATGCCCTAGACCCTGTATACGCTGAAAAAATAGGTGTCAAAATTGACGATTTACTTTTGTCTCAACCTGATACAGGAGAACAGGCTCTAGAAGTTGCTGACATCATGGTTAAATCTGGTGGCATTGATGTTTTGGTAATTGATTCTGTTGCAGCTTTGGTTCCTAGAGCAGAAATTGAAGGTGAAATGGGCGATCATCATGTGGGTCTTCAAGCTAGACTGATGTCTCAAGCATTAAGGAAAATTACTGGAAATATTAAAAAATCTAATACCCTCGTAATTTTCATCAATCAAATTCGAATGAAAATCGGCGTAATGTTTGGCAGTCCTGAAACAACTTCCGGAGGTAATGCTCTTAAATTTTATTCCTCTGTGAGATTAGATATCAGAAGAATTGGAACTGTCAAAGATGGCGATGAAGTTGCTGGAAACGAAACTCGTGTCAAAGTCGTGAAAAACAAAGTTTCACCCCCTTTTAGACAAGCAGAATTCCAAATACTTTACAACAAAGGTATAAATCGAGCAGGAGAAATCTTAGACATTGGCGTTGAAAGAAAAATCGTAGAAAAAGCTGGTGCTTGGTATGCATACGATGGAGAAAAAATTGGGCAAGGCAAAATCAATGCCAGCCAATGGCTAAAAGATAATCCAACTATTGCCAGAAAAATAGAAAAACAGATTACGGATTCAATCAAAGAGTCTCAATAAGTCTTTTTCTGAAATTTCAGATTTGGATTGGTCTCTTCTATTGATTATTTCCAGCACATTCTTGTCAAGATTCTTTTCACTGATCACTATTTGATAGGGGTTACCCATTAAATTTGCATCGGAAAATTTAACACCTGGCGTAACATCTCTATCATCGTAAAACACGTCAATGTTTTTAGCCTTCAAGTATTTGTATATTTCTAACGATTTATCTTTTACTGTTTTAGATTTTTTTTCATTAATGGAAATCAGTGAACAATCAAATGGCGAAATATTTTTGGGAAATATAATTCCATCCGCATCATGATTTTGTTCAATTGCTGCAGCAACTATTCTTGATACACCAATCCCATAACACCCCATTTCAATAACTTTTTGAGAATTGTCATGTTGAACACTTAACCCCATTGCTTGGCTATATTTACTTCCTAATTCAAAAATATGGCCAACCTCTATACCTTTTTTAACAGTTAGTCTTCCTATTTCACTATCAATATCAGACAAGTCATTCGCACTTATCTTTGATTCAATTTCTAGTTTTAATCTTTCATCCAACAATTCAATATTTGATGAAAAATCGCTATCGTTGAAGACGAGGGTATCCTCTCCAGAGTCTGCAATTACATGAAATTCTTCTGACATGTTTCCTCCAATAGCACCTGAGTCGGCTTTGACAATCTTGTATTCAAAGCCGATTTCGTCAAATATTTTTTGGTAACACTCTTTCATGGCTTGATAGCTTTTATTCATACCATCTTCATCTAAATCAAAGGAATAGGCATCTTTCATCAAAAATTCTCTGCCTCTCATGACTCCAAATCTTGGTCTAATTTCGTCTCTAAATTTTGTTTGGATTTGATAAAAAGTTTTTGGTAAGTCTTTATGGCTTTGGAGTTCTTGACGAGCGATATCTGTAATTACTTCCTCATGAGTTGGCCCAAGATAGAAGTCTCTTTCGTTTCGATCTTTAAAACCAAGAAGTTCAGGGCCCATTTGTTCAGATCTTTTAGTTTCATCCCATAGTGATTTGGGCTGCACCATAGGCATTAATACCTCTAAGCAACCGTAGGCATTCATATTATTTCTGATTATTTCTTCAACTTTATTCAAGATTTTAAGACCCAAAGGAAGCCAAGAATAAATACCCGATGCTAAGGGTTTAATCATATTGGCTCTTATCATTAGTTTGTGACTCACAAGTTCCGCATCTTTCGGAGCTTCTTTTAAAGTTTTGTAGTGAAATGAGGAAGCTTTCATTTAAAAAATAAATTAATATTCGCTTTTTAAAAATTAATAATACTAAAAAAAACTGAGGTCAGTGACTAATAATGCCCATTTATGAATATAAATGCACCAAATGCGAAAAAGTCTTTGAAAGAATCGTATCTGTAGCAGATTCTAGCAAAGCGGTCTTTTGCGATTGCTCTCCCAATACTAAAGCTAAAAAAATAATTTCAGCTCCATCTTTTCGCTTGGAAGGCTCGGGATGGTATGAAACCGACTTTAAAACAGGTAACAAAAAAAATCTTGTACAATCAGAGGATAAAAGTAAGAAAACAAACAAGGAAACCAAAAAAACTGATAATTCAAAAACTTCTAAAAAAGATTAATCAATCTTTCTCAATATGAAACGAACTCAAATAAAAAATATTTCTACACATGATATTGATTCAGCTTTTATTATCTCAGGATGGGTGGAAAAGGTAAGAGATCATGGCGGGGTTATATTTTTTGATATTAGAGATGCTTCTGGGTTGATGCAAGTTGTTGTAGAGCCTGGCGATCAAGAGCTTTTTAAAAAATCAGAGTCCATCAGAATGTCATTTGTCTTAGAAATCTTAGGCAACCTTCGTAAGCGACCTGAAGGAACGGTTAATGAAGCTTTATCTTCAGGAGAACTGGAATTGGTTACTACAGAAATAAACATTCTTTCAAAAAGCCAACCCTTGCCATTTCAATTAGACGAACATGCCAAAGTAGGTGAAGAAGTACGACTCAAATATAGATATTTAGATTTGAGAAGGCCAGAAATGCAGGCAAATTTAAAAACCAGATCGCAAGTAAATCATATTATTAGAAATCATCTGATTGATGAAGGCTTCATTGAAATAGAAACACCAATGATGGCTAGAGCTACTCCAGAGGGTGCTAGAGACTTTTTAGTGCCCAGCAGGCTTTACAATAAAAAGTTTTATGCACTTACTCAATCTCCTCAATTATTTAAGCAAATGTTGATGATTGGTGGATTTGAAAAATATTTTCAAATAGTTAGATGTTTTCGAGATGAAGATACCAGGAAAGATCGACAGCCAGAATTCACTCAATTGGATGTTGAGCTTTCTTTCATTTCTGAAGATGAGGTTCTCAATATTTCTGAAAGTTTGATCAAAAAAGTTTTTTCTAAGATTTTGAATTTAGATTTTGAAAATTTTTCAAGAATTAAATATCAAGATGCAATAAAAGATTTTGGTTCAGATAAACCTGACCTCAGAAATCCTTTAAAACTTATTGACGTTAAAGATATTTTTATTAATTCATCATTTAAAGTTTTTTCAGATCCTGCAAAAAATGATAAATCTAGAATCGTTGCTTTAAAAATCGATCAAGAAATCAGTAGAAATAAAATTGATGAATACACAAAATTTGTTGCTAATTTTGGAGCTAAAGGACTTGCTTACATAAAAGTGAACGACGCGAAGGATTTAGAAAAAGGCTTACAGTCTCCAATTCTTAAGTTTCTTTCTATTGATGAAATTGCTAGTTTGGCTGAGCGGCTTGAATTAAGTTCTGGAGATACAGTATTTTTTGGCGCTGATCATCGAAATATAGTAAACGACTCCATGAGCGCATTGAGAGAAAAATTAGGTGAAGATCTTAATTTGATAGACCACGAAGCATATAAATTCAGCTGGATAACTGACTTTCCTTTGTTCGAAGAAGATGTTCAAGGAAACCTTTCTCCCTCTCATCATCCTTTCACAGCTACGCAAGGAGGTCTTGAGGCTCTCAAGAAAGATCCGGCAAATGCTGCCGCTAAGGCCTATGACTTAATTCTCAACGGAAGTGAAATTGGTGGAGGTTCCTTAAGAATTAACGATATAAATGAACAGCTTGAAGTCTTATCTGTTTTAGGGATAGAAAAAAAAGAGGCGGAAGAAAAATTCGGGTTCTTTCTTGAAGCCTTATCATATGGCTGTCCTCCTCATGGAGGTATAGCCTTCGGACTCGATAGATTAATTATGTTACTTTGTAAACAAGAATCCATCAGAGATGTCATTGCTTTTCCAAAAACTCAATCAGCAACTTGCTTGCTTTCTGATGCACCTAGTTACATTGATCAAGATCAATTGGATATGCTTTCCATAAAAGTAATTGAAGAGGATTCATAATGGCTGGGCATTCCAAATGGGCCAACATAAAGCATAGAAAAGGCCGTCAAGACGAGAAGAGACAAAAAGTATTTTCTAAGCTCATAAGGGAGCTCACTGTTGCAGCAAAACTAGGTGGGCCTGAGCCAGGAGATAATCCAAGGCTTAGATTGGCATTAGATAAAGCGCTTGGAGCGAACATGCCCAAAGATACCATTGAAAGAGCTATTGCGAGAGGTTCTGGAGATCAAGAAGCTGAGAATTTAGAAGAAACAATCTATGAAGGATATGGCCCGAATGGAGTTGCGATCATTGTCGAAACCTTAACCGACAACAAAAATAGGACTGTTGCTGAAGTGAGGCATGCTTTTTCAAAGTATGGTGGCAGCTTAGGTACAGATGGTTCGGTAGCTTATCTTTTCACAAAAGTAGGGCAGATAGTCGTAGAGAATTCCGATGAGGAGAAAATATTTGATATTTCTGTCTCTAATGGAGCTGATGAAGTCGAAAAAGGCGATGAAAATAATTTAATCATTTCTGTAGAATCAGAAGAATTTCATAATTTGAAAAATATCCTTGAGGAACAGCAGATCAAGATTAATCAATATGAGCTAATCATGAAAGCATCCAATAGTGTTGAACTTGATGACGAAGCCTCAGAAAAAGTTATTAATCTTTTGGAAAGTTTAGAAGATTTAGATGATGTGCAAAATGTACATTCAAATGCAGAATTTTCTGAAGGAAGTTTTGCTTGATGACTAATTCAAGAAATAAGGGAGCGTCTTTTGAAAGAGAAATCGCGAACACTCTAAACGATTCTTTAGGATTAAAAAAACCTTTAAAAAGAATTTTAGAGCAGACCAGAGAAAAACATTTACCAGACTTAATTTTAGGAAAATGGTTTATTGAATGTAAAAGGTATGGACAAGGCGCAGAGCCTTTAGAAGGATGGTGGGAGCAAGTGATTGCTTCTACACCGGAAAATGGTTATCCAGCCCTGATTTACAAATTCAACCATAGGCCAATAAAAGTGAGAGTACCCCTTCATACTGTGAACGATAATTTAAAGAAAGATTTTAACAACACTTGCGATATCTCCTTGGAGAGCTTCATAATTTTATTAAAATCTCTTTATGAGAAAGATATCGAAATTCATCTTTGATGCCAGATTCCCTAGATATAAGAATTTACTACGAAGACACTGATGCTCAAGGCGTTGTTTTTTATGCTAATTATTTGAGGTATTTTGAAAGAGGGCGCACTGAGTTTTTAAGAAAATGCGGTTATTTGCAAAATGATCTTTTGAAAGAAGGCTTAATTTTTATTGTGAATAAATTGGATGTGCATTATAAAAAACCGGTATTGCTGGATCAGCTTGTAAAAGTTGAATCTTCTCTGACAGAAGTTAAAAAGGCTAGCTTCTGTTTTCACCAAAAAGTGATTTTAGATGGCGAACTAATGTGTGAGGCTAAAGTGTTATGCGGCTGTGTTAGTCTTGATACCAAAAAACCAGTTGCCCTGCCAAGTGAATTAAGAAGTAAAATGGTAGACAAAAAAAATGCAAGCTGAATTAAGTTTTTTAGATTTATTTTTAGGAGCAAGCTTCGTGGTTCAGCTTGTAATGATCGTTCTATTCGTTCTGGCCGGTACCTCTTGGTGGTATATATTTGATAAATGGTTAACTTTAAGCAGGGCTAAAAAAGATCTTTATCTCTTTGAAACCGAATTTTGGAATTCAAAAAATATAGATAAGATATTTAACGATTGGAAACGTAAAGCGGATAACTTTGGCTTGTCTCAAATATTTGTTATTGCTCACGAAGAATTTATAAATGCTGAAAACTTTACTATCGCAGAGGACCGAATAAATAAGTCAACAGAAATTATCATCAACAGACAAGAAGAAAGACTAGAAGAGGGATTGTCGTTTTTGTCTACAGTTGCTTCAGTTAGTCCTTTTATTGGTCTTTTTGGAACCGTTTGGGGTGTAATGAATGCTTTCAGTGGATTAGCTCAGCTTTCTCAAGTATCGATAAATGCAGTAGCTCCAGGAATATCGGAAGCCTTAGTAGCAACTGCGTTAGGTCTTTTTGCCGCTATTCCAGCTCTTATTTCTTATAATTGGAGCGTTAGGTCAATTGATACAATTATTAAAAGTTACGAAAACTTTACTGCAGAGCTTTTAATTACTTACCAAGAGCACCATGTCCAAGAGAAGAGTAAAAAATAGAAAACTCTTAACCGAAATAAATGTTATTCCATATGTAGATGTCTCCTTGGTGTTGCTCGTTATTTTTATGGTTGCAACTCCCTTTATGATTCAAGGTATTGATTTGGATTTACCAAAAACTGAGTCAGAAGCATTGAATAAATCCAAAGGCGACAATATGACAATTTCTATAAGCAAAGAGGGTTATTATTCAATGGATTTAGGCGAACAAGAAAAATTGTATGAGAGCTTCCAAGTATTTTCTAAACAACTTGAAAAAATCATAAAAAATAATCCAAATATCGAGGTTTTTGTTAGAGCAGACCGAGATACAAGATATGACAATGTCGCCCAAACAATGTCTCTTATAAAAAATTTTAAGTCAGACTCTATAAATCTGATAACAGAACCCATTGGGAATGAATAAAATTCTGACTAGTTTTAATACCCTTGTGCTTACTCTGCTCTTTTTGTCTTTTGTTTTTTCTGTTTTTTCAATTGGAACTTTTAAAGTTAACGAAACGAAATCGATAAAGGTAAATTTTTACGAGTTTATTGAAATTGAAGAACAACCTAAAAGACTTGCTGGAGCTAAACCTAAAGAAACTATCCAAGAAGCTGATTTTAATAAGATAGATCAAAACAGCGAGCCTAAAAAAGCTTTAGACTTTGAAAGATATAAATTAAACAAACCTGACATTAAAAAAGAACTTAGCAAGATAAAGCTTTCCAAAGAAAGAGAAGTGATACTAAAAATTTCAGCTATTATTCAAGATAAAATATCTTCAGTTTGGATCAAGCCGAATTCTTTAAGCAAGATTTTAGCAGCAAAAGTTTTAATAAATTTGGCTCCATCAGGAGAAGTCATAAACTTTGAAATGGTAGAGCCCAGCAACGATAAAGTCTTTGATGAATCTGTTTTAATCGCTATTAATAAAATAAGCTTCTTTGAAGAGGTTTTAGAGCTTGATAGAAAATTATTTGAATCAAATTTCAGAAATTTTAAATTGGTATTTAAGTCTTCAGGAGAGATAGAGTGAAGAAAAGTCTGATTATTCTAATTTTACTATCTAGTAATATGTTTTCTCTTTTAGAAATAGAGATAATAAAAGGGAGTGATAATTTATCTAAAGTAGCCTTTGTACCCTTTGGAATTGAGGAGAATGTAAACGAAAATTACGGGGAACAAATTTCCACTCTGATTGAAAAAAATATGTTGTTGTTTGGTGAATTTGAGAATTTAGATAAGGTTGAGATGCTTTCATTTCCTGACTCAGAAGAAGATTTTTACTATAGAGATTGGAAGATCATGGGAGTTGATTATTCTGTCATAGGAAAGATTAATTCAGTCAATGCACTTGGAAACCTAAATATCTCGTATTCCCTTTTTAACATTAATCGCAGAATAAAAATTTTAGAAGGTGAGATAGTTGGACGAGAAAACAACATAGAAGGAATTGCTAAAATTATCAGTAATCGGATATATGAAAAAATTACTGGTTTAAAGGGAATATTCGATACTAAATTGGCTTACGTAGTTAATTCAGATGCCGAAACATATCAAATGTGTATCTCAGATATTGATGGTAAAAATGAGCAAATTTTGTTTACTTCCGCTGCGCCAATTATGTCTCCTGATTGGTCCCCCGATAGAAAAAAAATTGCATATGTATCATTCGAAAACGGTTTAGCTGAAATTTTCATACAGGATTTAGCTTCAGGAGAAAGGGAATCCATTCAGGCTCTTGGTATGACAAACAGCGCCCCGGTCTGGTCGCCAGATGGGAAAAGGTTAGCTCTAGTAGTTTCTTTTTCTGGGAATCCTGATATTTTTTCTTATTCTATAAATAACAAAAGATTGGTGAGACTCACTAATCATTATGGAATAGATACAGAACCATCTTGGTCTCCTGACTCTAAGAAAATTATTTTTACATCCGATAGATCAGGATCACCGCAGTTGTATGAAATAAATACTCAATCCAAAAGAAAAAAAAGGCTTACCAGAGACGGTAACTATAATGCCAGAGGAAGATATTTTCCCGATGGTAAATCAATTTTCTTTGTTCATGGAAATGATGGAAATTTTCAAATTGCTACAAAAAAACTTTCAAATAGATTCATCGAAACTTTAACCTCCACTTCATTAGATGAATCTCCCACGATTTCGCCAAATGGCAACATAATTATCTATGCAACGAAAGACGGTTCTAAGGGTTATCTAGGAGGAATTACTCTAGATGGCAAGTCCAGATTCTCCCTGCCTGTTAAAAATGGCTCAGTAAGAGAGCCTGCATGGTCTCCGCTATTTAATTGACAAAACTAAATATAAAATATCCTGTCTAAGAGAAAAGTATTATAATTACCAACCTTATGAGGTTTTTAAGATGAGGAGACTATTTATGGAACCAATTGGAATTTTTATTTTGGCAACGATTTGCCAATTTTATTCATGTGCACAGAACGTTTCTGATTCTGTTGAAAGAATGCAATACGCTTCTGTCGCTGGTGAAGAGTACCTAGAAGGTGAAAAAATAGATATCAATTTAGATGACAAAGTATATTTTGATTTTGATAAATCTACGCTTGATGCAGATGATAAAAACCTCCTCGAGCAATACCTTCCCGCAATAAGAAAGGCAAAAATTGTTAGATTGGAAGGCCATTGTGATGAAAGAGGAACCAGAGAATATAACCTAGCCCTTGGTGAAAGAAGAGCTTTAGAAGTTAGAGATTTCTTAATTATCAAAGGGGTTTCTGGAAAAAAAATTAGAGTCGTGAGTTTTGGAGAAGAAAGACCTATTAAAAATGCTTCTAATGAAAAAGCTTGGGCTGAAAATAGAAGAGTAGAGATCTCTCTATACTAGATTGAAATTTCTTAAGAATCTTTTATTTCTTTCGTTTTTAGGATTATCTAACCTAATTTATCTTCAAGAAGACGAGTCTATCGAGCTTCTGCTAGAGAAGATAAATCAACTAAAGAAAGAAATTGAAAATCTTACCGCCTCAATTGAAACTAATAATCTTAGTATCTCAAGGCTTGAAGAAGCTAATCAAATAAGATACGTAGATTTAGACAAAAGAATTCATCTTCTTGAAACTAAGCTTTTATTTGAAGAATCTTCAGCGGAAGATTCTCCTGAAATTTCCATAAACCCTCTTTCCGGATTAGTTGATGAAGATATTGAATCTGGCGAATTTGATTTGTGGTCAAATTCAATGAGGCTCATAGATAACTCAAGATATTCTGAGGCAGCGGAAAATTTGAGACTTCTGATTCTTTCTTATCCAGATGGAACATATACAGGCGATGCTTATTTTTGGTTAGGAGAGATTTATCTGGTTCAAGAAATGCTAGAAGACTCCTCAGAAATTTTAAATGCTTTTATTCTTAAATTTGAAGAGCACCCAAGAAAAGCAGACGCCTTATATAAGCTCGCGATAGTAAAAATTAATTTGGAAGATGTTGTTTCTGCAGAAGAACTTTTACAAGAAGTTATAAGTAATTATCCAAATTCTGGAGCAGCTTTACTTGCCGAACAAGATTTAATTAAACTTAATTCTCAATAAAGGTATAATCCCTCTTCTTTTGGGTCGTTAGCTCAGTTGGTAGAGCAGTTGGCTTTTAATCAA
>CETK01111767.1_pt1 | contig 18006 bp, 17 predicted proteins | sample 361431 | NCBI WGS metagenome assembly CETK01 (sample SAMEA2622452, study PRJEB7988) | marine metagenome | biome: marine biome (ENVO:00000447); feature: surface water layer (ENVO:00002042); material: "saline water (ENVO:00002010), including plankton (ENVO:xxxxxxxx)" | depth 5 m | reverse complement strand
TTCGAACATGCCGGAAAAGAATTTTATGCTTTCGAGTTTCAGCCCGATTCTCTTAACGGAGTCGTAGAATATTTCGATGAAAATGCCAAAAACTTGAGAAGAGCGTTTCTCAAGGCGCCTGTAAAGTTTGGTCCTGTTACTTCACGTTACAATCTCAAACGCAGAATTGCCTATTATGGTAATCGTATCAAACCTCATCGCGGTACAGATTTTGCCGCTAGTGTGGGAACCCCTATATTAGCCACCGCCAATGGGGTAGTTGTCAAATCTTCCTACACAAGAGGTAATGGAAACTATGTAACCATCAAACACAACAATACCTATAGCACCCAATACCTCCACATGAGACGCCGGAAAGTAAAAGTAGGGGAATTGGTTACCCAAGGACAGGTCATCGGTTGGGTTGGCATGACCGGCTATACTTCTGGACCACATGTGTGCTATCGATTCTGGAAAAACGGTAGACAAGTAGACCCATTCAGGCAAAAACTTCCCGATGCCAAGCCCATTTCCAATGAATTAAAAATTAATTATTTAAATGCCATAGTCGATTTGAAAACCCAACTCGATTGCATATCTTTCACCCCGGAATCAACGTACATTAATTCAGCTTTAGCTTTATCAAATAGTGACATTAAATAAGCATAACCCATTGTCCCTCAAATCATGGAAATTACTTGAGTCCAACTTCCAAAAAAACGCTCAAAAAAAGATCACAGACTACTTCTCTGAGGATGCCGATCGCGTCAAAAAACTTTCTCTTCAGTGGGAATCTTTTTATGTGGATTACTCAAAAAATCTGCTCGATCAAGAGACCTTGGATCTTCTTGTGGCTGTGGCCGAGGAATCCGGACTCAATCTGGCAATTAAAGCCTATTTTGAAGGTAAAAAGATTAACGAGACTGAAGACAGGGCCGTCCTTCATACTGCACTTAGACAGCTAAAACCCTCCTCAATTATGGTTGATGGTGAGGACATCACCCCAAAAATAGAAGAAGTCAAAAAACAAATGTATGATTTTGCCGACAGGGTAATCTCTGGTAACTGGAAAGGACATACGGGAAAAGCTATTAAACACGTGGTTAATATTGGAATTGGCGGTTCGGATTTAGGCCCTGCCATGGTAACCGAAGCACTTGAGTTTTACAGCAATCAGCTGAGGTTGACTTTTATTTCCAACGTCGAGGGCGATCATGTGGAAGAATTGATCAAAAAAATTGATCCGGAAACAACACTTTTTATAATTGTGTCAAAAAGTTTTACTACCCAAGAAACAATTAGTAATGCCAATACCATCAGAAAATGGTTTTTGAATTATTCCCCTTCGTCTGCCATCAGACAACATTTTGTTGCTGTTTCTAACAACTTGGAAAAGGTAACCGAATTTGGAATTGCAGCCAAAAATATCTTCCCAATAAATGATTGGGTTGGAGGGCGCTTTTCCTTATGGAGCAGTGCAGGACTATCGATCTGTTTATCCATAGGCCCAAAGAATTATGAAGATTTACTTCTGGGGTCGGGAAAAATGGATGAGCATTTTCGCACTGCTGATTTCAAGGAAAATATGCCCGTTATTTTGGCTATGATTACTGTGTGGTATAATAACTTTTGGGAAGTAGAAACCGAGGCCATCATTCCCTATTCACAATACCTTAGAAACCTTCCCGCCTATCTTCAACAAGCCATCATGGAAAGCAACGGAAAAGGCGTCGACCAAAATGGCAAACCGGTAGATTATCAAACCGGTAATATTATTTGGGGAGCGTCCGGAACTAACGCCCAACACGCATTCTTCCAATTAATGCATCAAGGTACCAAGATGATTCCTGCTGACTTTATTGGCTTTGCCAAACCCCTTCACCAAGGTAATGATCATCATGATAAATTGGTGTCCAATTTTTTCGCGCAAACACAAGCACTAATGCAAGGTAAAAATGCTGAGACCGTAAGAGAGGAACTGACCCAGCAAGGAAAATCCCCGCAAGAAATCGAGGTACTACTCCCTTTTAAAGTTTTTGAAGGGAACCGCCCTACCAACACCCTTTTTATTGAACAGCTCACCCCTGCTAACCTGGGTTCACTGATTGCACTTTACGAACATAGAATTTTTGTTCAGGGGATCATCTGGAATATCTATAGCTACGACCAGTGGGGTGTGGAGTTGGGAAAGCAACTAGCCAACAATATCCTCCAAGATTTTGATAAAAAACAGATAGACCACCACGACCCCTCTACTCAAGGGTTGATCGAATTCTATAAAAGATTCAGAAACTAGTTCGAGAAACTTAAATCTTTTAGTTTGAGTTGTAAGTGCTTATCCCCCCTGAATTCGTTTTCGTCCACTGTATACAAAATCTGAAAAGGATCCCTACTTTTGATTTTAATAATATGATTTGCCATACCAAAACCAATTCCCGGTAAGGTTGAAGTTGAATCATCTGTTACATCTAATTTTAGATGACTTTGGTCTGCACCTATAACTTTTGATCCTCCTGCATCCAAACAGTCTTTCGTCAAAAATACAGGTCGCAAATTACCGGGTCCAAATGGTGCCATTTGTGCCATAATCCTGTAAAATTTTGGAGTGATTTTATCAAATGTCATTTCGAGATCATATGAGCTGGTGGGAATACGCTCCTCTGGTTTTATACTTTTAGCCACAGCCAGTTCAAAAGCTTTTTTAAAAGAAAGGTATTCCTTGGGTCTTATCGTTAACCCAGCTGCGTAGCGGTGGCCTCCAAATTGAACAATGTGTTCCCTGCAGGTCTCTAAAATCTGATAGATATCAAATCCTTTGACGGAGCGAACAGAACCGGTATAATATTCTCCAGATGCAGTAAAAACAATCGTGGGTCGGTAGTAGGTTTCAATTAAGCGAGAAGCTACAATACCCAGCACTCCTTTATGCCAGTCTGGTTGATAAACAACCGTTGAATTGAGTTCCTCCTCTTGATTCTTTTCGATTTGATCCAATGCCTGTATAGTGATCTTTTGGTCTAATTCCTTTCGCTCACTATTGTAGAACTCTATGGCTCTTGCTCGAGAGAGTGTCTCATCCGGGTCCTCCGACAAAAGTAAAGCAACGGCATGACTCCCGTGCTTTATCCTCCCAGCTCCATTAATCCTTGGGGCAATTACAAATACCAAATCAGAAACGTTAATTTTTCTTTTAAGTTCTTTAATGAAAAAACGAATTCCCAGTCGGGGATTTTCTTGAATTTGTTGAATCCCAAAATAGGTGAGTACTCTGTTCTCTCCTACCATAGGAACCATATCTGCTGCAATGGCCATAGCGACCAAATCCATATATGAAATGATTTGATCGACTGCCCCTCCCCGCTCCAGGGTGAGGGCATTGATGAGCTTGAACCCAATACCACAACCACATAAGTCTTTGAAAGGATAAGAACAATTAGCTTGTTTGGGGTTTAAAATAGCATAGGCCTCCGGAAGTGTTTCTCCAGGTAAATGGTGGTCACAGATAATAAAATCTATCCCCAGAGTTTGAGCATAAGAAACTTTATCCACTGCTTTGATTCCGCAATCCAAAGCTATAATCAGACTTACATTTTCTGCTTTGGCATAATCGATTCCTTTAATAGATATACCATAACCTTCGTCATATCGGTCAGGGATGTAATAAATACAATCGGATTGGATTTCTTTTAAAAAGGAATAGACCAAAGCAACGGCAGTAGTTCCATCGACATCATAGTCACCGTAAATCATAATTTTTTCACCCTTATTAATACCACGAAAAATACGATCCACTGCCTCTTTCATACCCAACATCTTGAATGGATCGTGAAAGTCTGAAAGCTCTGGTCTGAAAAAAGATTTAGCGGTTTCATAATCTTGAATCCCTCTTTGAATTAAAAGACAAGCAATTTCATGAGGAACTCCTATTTCGATCTGAAGTTGCTTTACTTTATCCATATTGGGTTGGGGTTTGGGGCTCCAGTGCATATTAATTATTTCTTTTGTGATCCAGACACACAAATGACAAATTCCCCTTTAGGTGAATGAATATTAAAGTGATTCAATGCTTGCTCTAATGTGCCTCTAAAAGTTTCTTCAAACATTTTTGAAAGCTCCCTAGAGACGGAGACCTGCCGGTCAAGACCAAAGATCTCGGAGAACTGGATAAGTGTTTTTAGAAGCTTATGAGGTGATTCATAAAAAATAAGGGTTCGATTTTCGACAGAAAGGTTTTCCAAGCGTTTGTTTCTACCCTTTTTGGGAGGTAAAAATCCTTCAAAAACAAAACGATCTAAAGCCAAACCACTTTGTACCAAAGCGGGAATTAAAGCAGTAGGCCCAGGTAAACAGGCAACTTTCAAGTTAAGGGTCAATGCTTCTCGAACCAATAGAAAACCTGGGTCGGAAATACCGGGAGTTCCTGCATCAGAGATAATAGCTATGCGCTTTCCAAGAGTCAATTTTGAAATAAACTCAGCTAATTTTCTATGCTCATTGTGCATATGGAAAGCTTGCATTGGGGTTCTAATTTGATAATGATTCAATAGTTTACTACTTTTTCGGGTGTCCTCAGCCAATATTAAATCGACCACTTTAAGAGTTGCTACTGCCCTGTAGGTCATATCCCCCAAATTACCTATTGGTGTCGGTACTAAAAAAAGTTCCCCCCCTTCCATTTTGTCGTTCATAAAATGAAAATACTATTGAAAATTATTCTCTACAATTTTCAAAAAACGAATTTCATATTGTTCTTTACCTTCCCATTGATTGTAATCTGGCTTGATCATTTCTAAAATAAATTTTTGTGCATGCTCCCATGTCTGAAGAGTAGCAATCTGAGAAATGGCACGGTGATATTCATTTGTATTTTGATCAAATAAATGTTTGATGAATGCCAATCGGTCATTCAAATCTATCTGAAGTCCTTTAGAAAATTTATCATTTAAGCTTTTCTTTATCTCTTTTTCAGTCACGGGAGTCTCTTTTTTCCGTTCGAAAGACAAGACTTTCCTGTTCTCTTTTAATAAATCCACCTCAACAGTCTTTTTATCAGGGATTTCTTTAATAATTTCCTTATAAGTATCCACTATGGAGGGCAAATCTTCAATGTCATTAGAATTTTCACGTTTTGTTTCAGACCTTGGTTTGACTCTAATAAAATCCCCCACCTGATTTAAATTTTTTTCTAGGTTTCCCCTGAAATTATCATTAAAACCATTTGTGTTTTTGATTAAAATCAAGCTTTCTAAAAGTAACAAAGTAGCGTCATAAACTTTTTCATAGTCATAAGGCTCCTCCATTTCCAGAATTTCTTTGGCAAGTTTTTTAAGTTGTTGATGGATTTTATTGGGCATAAATTTTAGTATTGCAAAGTTTAGTTTTTAATACCTTTGTTTGACGGTAAATTACAAAATGTTTTTAGAAAATCCTTTAAATCATAAAGAACAATTTGGAAGGATCGAAGTGATCTGTGGATCAATGTTTTCTGGAAAAACAGAGGAGTTGATACGTCGTCTAAAACGCGCTCAGTTTGCCAATCAAAAAATTGAAATTTTTAAACCCGCCATTGACCGGAGATACGATGATCAGATGGTTACCTCACACGATTCGAATCAGATCCATTCGACCTCAGTAAGTGCAGCGGCAAATATTCCCGTTTTGGCCAACGAATGCCAGGTTGTTGGAATTGATGAAGCTCAGTTTTTTGATGATGAGATCGTTGAGGTTTGCAATAATTTGGCCAATCAAGGGATACGAGTAATTATTGCTGGACTGGATATGGATTATCAGGGAAAGCCTTTTGGACCAATGCCTGCATTGATGGCCACTGCCGAATATGTTACTAAGGTCCATGCCATTTGTACTCAAACTGGTAATTTAGCTCATTATAGTCATAGAAAATCAGATCAAAAGGATTTGGTCCTTTTAGGTGAAAAAGACGGTTATGAGCCCCTAAGTAGAGTAGCGTTTCATAAAGTTTTAAGTAAAGACAAAAAAAAGGAACCAAAAAAGAATGTTAAAAAGAAAAGATCTTGACTTTCCTTGAAATTGATATAGAAAAGTTAGAATACAACTATCATTCTCTGAGAAATAGATTGAGTCCCAATACCAAAATGATAGGGGTCATCAAAGCCAATGCCTATGGAGCTATCTGTGGTCCCATCTCAGAAAAATTAATTGAATTAGGAACAGAGGCCTTAGCCGTCGCCTATACAGAAGAAGGCATCCAATTGAGAAAATTAGGAATCACTGCTCCCGTTTTAGTGTTTTATCCGCAAGAAGAACGTTTTACAGATATTATCCGCCACGAACTTGAGCCTGTAATATATAGTAAAAGGAGTTTGAAGAAGTTTAAGACAGCCTTAGAGGAGGAAAAAAAATCAGCTTACCCCATTCACATAAAGTACAACACAGGTTTGAATCGCATTGGGTTTCACCCTGAAGAAGGAGACTGGGTTTTGCAACAATTAAGAACATCTTATTTTAAAGTAAAGTCCGTCTATACTCATCTGGGTCAATCAGAAGCTCCAAAACCAGACAAACCGACAGAGAGGCAAATTTCCCTATTTAAGCAAATAATGATGAAACACAAGCGGGTAGCAGGGCAAAAGACCGATTATCACCTCTTGAATACCTCGGGGCTATTCAACTACCCCGAATATCATTTGGATTGGGTAAGAGTTGGTATAGGATTGTACGGGTTTGCCAACCACCCTAAGTGGAATGAGACCCTCCAACCTATTGCTCAACTTAAAACAAAAATTACCCAAATTCACCAGATTAATTCGGGTGAAACTGTTGGTTACAATTGTGGATGGAAAGCGACAAAAAATACTCGTGTTGCGGTTTTACCTATTGGACATGCAGATGGTTTCTTAAGACAATTCGGGCATGGTAATAGCTGGGTAATGATCAATGGACAGAAAGCATATGTTGTGGGCAATGTTTGCATGGATATGATCATGGTAGACATTAGAGATATTCCCTGTTGCGAAAAAAGTGAAGTAGTGGTTATAGGATCGGGAGCAAGAGCAGATAAGTTAGCAAAAAATGCTGGAACCATTTCCTATGAGTTACTTTCAGCTTTGGGAAACCGAATAACAAGAGTAATAAAAACTAAATAAATGGTGTTATAAATCAAACAGTTAGTTGAGTTTTTGAAAAAAAAACCTTTGAAGTTGTGCGCTTAGGCATAAAGCTTATTTTTGCAGGTAATTTAAATCATGAAACCCTATTAAATAGATTTAAACAACTAAGATAAATTCCTTGATAAAAACAACTATATACAGGTTTATGAATTTCAATTTAAACTTATGAAATTAGCAGTTGTAGGTGCAACAGGGATGGTTGGAGAGGTTATGCTCCAGGTTCTGTCGGAGAGAAATTTCCCTTATACGGAATTGATTCCAGTAGCTTCAAAAAGATCTGTGGGGAAAAAAGTCTTTTGTGGTGGTAAATCCCACGAAGTAGTTGGTTTGGAAACTGCAGTTTCTATCAAACCCGATATAGCCTTGTTCTCTGCTGGTGGATCGATATCGTTGGAATGGGCGCCAAAGTTTGCCGACTCAGGAACTGTGGTGATTGATAACTCCTCTGCCTGGCGGATGGACTCCTCCAAAAAATTGATCATCCCAGAGATAAATGCAAACAAATTAACCGCTTCAGACAAAATCATTGCCAATCCCAACTGCTCTACCATTCAAATGTTGGTAGCATTGGCTCCTTTAAAAGAAAATTACGGAATTAAACGCATTGTGGTATCGACCTATCAGTCAATTACAGGCACTGGAGTCAAGGCAGTACAACAGTTGGAAAATGAATACAAAAGTAAAATAGGCGAAATGGCTTACCCTTATCCCATCCATCGCAATGCACTGCCACACTGTGATGTTTTTATGGACAATGGCTACACCAAAGAGGAAATGAAATTGGTTAATGAAACTCATAAGATTCTCGATGATCTATCGATAAGGATTACTGCTACTGCAATCAGAATTCCAGTGGTAGGAGGACATAGTGAGTCAATCAATGTTCAGTTGAAAAAAGATTTCGAATTAGAAACAATCAGAAAGCTATTAAATGAAAGCCCCGGCGTGGTTGTTCAAGACAATCCCGAAAACAATGTTTATCCTATGCCAATTTATGCGGCTGGTAAAAACGAGGTATTTGTAGGTAGAATCAGAAAAGATGAATCCCAGAAGAAAACACTTAACCTCTGGGTGGTTGCAGACAACCTTAGAAAAGGAGCTGCTACAAATACTATTCAAATTGCTGAGTATATTGTTAAAGAGAATTTGATCTAATAATTTAATATCCTCTTAAGGAATTAAAAAAGAAATGCCAAATTATAGAGTAAAAATTGACATTACTGAAAAATTATGTATTTAAAATTAGGAAAGAAAAAAGCTACAAATCCTCTATCGAAAAAATCTCCATAAATTTGGTTGTATAGTTTCCAGAAATATAATCAGGGTGATCCATGAGTTTACGATGAAAAGGAATTGTGGTTTTTATCCCTTCAATTACGAACTCATCCAAAGCACGCCTCATCTTATTGATAGCCTCCTCTCTGGTCTGGGCTGTTGTAATCAACTTGGCAATCATAGAATCATAGTGAGATGGTATGATGTAGCCTCCATAAACATGGGTGTCTAATCTGACTCCATGCCCACCCGGAAAGTGAAGGGTAGATATTTTACCAGGACTGGGTCTAAAATCATTAAACGGGTCCTCAGCATTGATTCTACATTCAATTGAGTGCATACCGGGTAAATAATTCTCTCCCGATATAGCTATCCCAGCAGCGACCATAATTTGCTCCCTTATTAAATCAAAGTTGATTACTTGTTCTGTTATGGGATGCTCCACTTGGATACGTGTGTTCATCTCCATAAAGTAGAAATTACGATGTTTATCAACCAAAAACTCGATGGTTCCTGCCCCTTCATATTTGATGAACTCAGCGGCTTTGACAGCCGCTGCTCCCATCTCATCTCTCAACTCTGGGGTCATAAAAGGCGATGGGGTTTCTTCGGTCAACTTTTGATGTCTTCTTTGAATGGAGCAATCGCGTTCGGATAAGTGACAGGCTTTGCCATTAGAATCTCCAACAATTTGAACTTCAATATGACGTGGTTCTTCAATAAGTTTTTCCATATACATACCATCGTTTCCAAAAGATGCAGCGGCTTCTTGTCGAGCACTATCCCAAGCTTTCTTGAGATCTTCTTCTTTCCATACAGCGCGCATACCTTTGCCTCCTCCGCCAGCAGTAGCTTTTAACATTACCGGATATCCTATTTTTTTAGCTATTTTTTTTGCTTGATCAAAAGATTCCAATATACCTTCGGATCCAGGTATGGTCGGAACTCCTGCTGCCTTCATCGTTGCCTTTGCAGTGGCCTTGTCTCCCATTTTTTCAATCATCTCGGAAGAAGCACCAATAAATTTAATCCTATGTTCTTTACAAATTTTTGAGAATTTAGCATTTTCAGACAAAAATCCATAACCCGGATGGATGGCATCGGCATTACAAATTTCTGCAGCGGCCATGATATTGGCCATTTTCAAATAAGACTCCGAACTGGATGGAGGGCCAATACAAACTGCCTCATCGGCAAAACGTACATGAAGACTTTCTTGGTCGGCAGTTGAGTAAACAGCAACTGTTTTAATACCCATCTCTTTACAAGTCCTTATCAGTCGCATGGCGATTTCACCACGATTGGCAATTAGAATCTTTTTAAACATTGTTAAAAAAATTTAAATCGGTTCAACTAAAAAGAGGGGTTGATCAAATTCAACAGGGGAAGAATCATCGACCAAAATTTTAATAATCTTACAACTTATATCGGATTCTATCTCATTGAACAGCTTCATGGCTTCAACCACACATAAAACATCTCCCTCTTTAACGATATCTCCCACCTCGATAAATACATCTTTGTCCGGAGAGGGTTTTCTGTAAAAAGTTCCAATCATAGGAGATTTAATTGTAATTAGATTGTCAACTTCATCATTGACAGGCTTGCTTTCAGTTTTTGCAGGTGGTTCAGTATCAGTTGCAACTGCGGGTTGATGTGGCGCAGGCACCATTATGTTTGGCACACTTTGCACTGTAGATTGCATTTCTGAAGAATTAGAATCAGCATTGGTTTTGATGGTGATCTTGAAATTATCCATTTCAAGTTTCACCTCATGTGCTCCAGATTTTGCTACAAACTTGATTAAATTTTGAATTTCCTTAATTTCCATTATTCAAATAATTAAAATTTTAATATGTCCATGTTAAATAGGCTGCCCCCCAAGTGAAACCTCCACCAAAAGCAGCAAAAACCAATCGATCCCCTGGACTTAATTTTGATTCGTAATCTTTTAATAAAAGCGGTAGTGTTGCCGCAGTTGTATTTCCATAATATTCAATATTTGACATGACTTTCTCGTCAGGTAAACCAATACGTTTTGCAATAGCATCAATAATTCTTTTGTTGGCCTGATGTGGAACTAAATAAGATATTTTCTCCTGGTTAATGTCATTGCGTTTCAAAATTTGCTCTATGGCATTAGCCATTTCTGAGACAGCGTATTTAAATACGGTTTTGCCATCTTGATAAAGATTATGCATTCCCCTTTTGAGGGTTTCCTCTGAAGTGGGAAACAATGATCCTCCACCTTTTATATTAAGAAAAGTCCTTCCAGTACCGTCGGATCTCAAAAACTCGTCTTCCAATCCATAACCGGATTCACTGGGTTCAAACAGAACCGCTCCTGCACCATCCCCAAAAATAATAGATGTTGTTCTATCTGAGTAATCAATTATAGAAGACATTTTATCTGCTCCTATCAATAATACTTTTTTATACCGCCCACTGGCTATCATATTGGAAGAATTGGACATTCCATACAGGAAACCAGAACAAGCAGCTTGAAGGTCATAGCCAAAGGCATTGGTCGCACCGATTTCCGAAGCCACGTATGCAGCAGTAGCAGCAACATTCATATCCGGGGTGATGGAAGCAAGGATGACAGCATCAATTTCTTTAGGATTTAAATTTCTTTTACTGAGGAGGTCTTCAGCAGCCTTGATAGCCATAAAAGAAGTTCCTTTTGATGAATCTTTTAAAATTCTTCTTTCTTTAATCCCCGTTCTTACCACTATCCAATCATCATTGGTATCAACCATCTTTTCCAATTCAGCGTTGGTAAGCTTTTCCTCAGGAACATAAGCGCCTACTGCAGTTATAGCAGCCTTTATGGGGCTTGGATTGATATAATTCATCAGTAGATTACTTCCTTTTGAATTGTCAATATTATGTGTGAAGATAGTAGTTTTTTAGAGCAATCAAAATCTTTCTACACAAAAAGAGCCCTCCAAAAAAAGAAGAGCTTATGTGTAATTGCTGTTCTAAATTATACTTCGATTTCCTCGTTATTGTCAATCAGAACTTTACCTCTATAGTAAAGTTTACCTTCATGCCAATGAGCACGATGGTACAAGTGGGCTTCACCTGTAGTACTACAAGTACTAATTTGAGGGGTGATTGCCTTTAAATGGGTTCTTCTTTTATCCCTTCTGGTTTTCGATATTTTTCTTTTAGGATGCGCCATTCTTGTCGCTTTTAATTTTTATATATTATTTTAATAAGTCTTTCAATTTGTCCCACCTTGGATCTGTTCCGATTGATGAGGGTTTTACTTGAGGCTTTAAATCATTTAGTTTTTCCAAAATCTCTGATTTTAAAGTCCCATCTTCAATTCCTGGATGAACTTTTTTTTGTGGCAGCGACAACACAATCATTTCATATATGAACTGGGCTACATGAATTTCATGAGAACCATGTGAAAGGATTAAAATCTCATGATTGTCAGAGTTTTCTTCCGCCCCAAACTTAACCACCAATCTAAATGAGGTGTCAATTGACAAATCAAAAAGTTCAGTGGAGACATCACATGGGACTGTAACTTCACCTTTTGCTATGAAATTCAGCTCCAAAAGGTTTGTTTTTTTTTGAAAATCCAAACTAACCTGAATCCGTGAGTCACGGAAATCTAAAAAATCAAAGCTTTCAAAGAACGTATTGTCAACCTTAAATTCGAAACAATGTAAACCTTCCTTTAGACCGACGAACGGAATCAAGTATTCTGAAAGCTGCCCCATCCTTCCAACTTTTAGCCTGCAAATTTATCAAAAAAAAAGATTTTTAAAGTATTCTTATCTTATTTTTCAACTTTACTGATGTTGGTAAGATTTTTTTTCTCTTGTCTATTAAAATAAATTCTTCGGGCTAAAAACATTGCATTTCTAAATGATTCGGTTTCAGCCAAACCTTTTCCTGCAATTTCAAAAGCAGTACCATGATCAGGTGAAGTCCTTACCTTACTTAGGCCCGCGGTAAAATTGACACCTGTACCAAAAGTTAGAGTTTTAAAAGGAATCAGACCCTGATCGTGATAAATTGCCATAACAGCATCGAATCTGAGGTGGGTTTGATGGCCAAAAAAACTGTCGGCTGCATAGGGCCCGAAAACCAAATGGCCTAATTGTGATAATTCTTTAATTAATGGACGGGTAATTTCATCGTCTTCCTTACCGATTACACCTTTGTCCCCTGTGTGAGGATTAAGACCCAAAACGGCAATTCTTGGTCGACTGATTTTAAAATCCTCTTTTAGAGCACTTTCTAAATAATAGATTTTTTCTCTCAATAATTCAATGGAAAGTATACCAGAAATTTCTTTAACTGCAATATGATCACTGACAAGGGCTACTTTCAATGACTCAGAGATCATAAACATTAAACTTTTTCCATCAAGTTCTTTGGCTAAGTAATCGGTATGGCCGGTAAAGTCAAAATCCTTGGATTGTATGGTATCTTTGTTAATTGGCGCAGTGACCAAAGCATCAATCTCATCTTTTTTTAAAGCTGTTGTAGCTGACTTTAACGACTCGAAAGCAATTAACCCTGCTGTTTTTGAAGCCTCTCCAAAAACTAAATTCCCAGCCGGCATGGGAAGATCAAATACATTTAATTGAGCTTTATGCAATCGGTGATTGATCTTTCTCAGGGTAAGGCTTGAATTGAATTGAAAATGTTTTTTTTGATTTTCCAATAGTTTTATAGGTGCAAAAATCAAGGGGGTAAAGAATTCAAATAATCTTCGGTCTTCAAAAATTTTTAAGATGATTTCGATCCCAATACCATTGGGATCTCCTACAGAAATGCCCAGCTTAATTTTCCCCAACATTGGTGTCGCTTTTATTGCTAATTTTACCTAACAAATGTAATTAAATCTAACAGATGTTTACTGGAATAATTGAGGGGTTTGGGAAAGTAGTTGATCTTGAAAAAGATCAAGAGAACCTTCACTTGAACCTTGAAAGTAGTTTGACCAAAGAATTAAAGATAGACCAAAGCTTGGCCCATAACGGTGTTTGCCTCACCGTAGTGGAAACAAAAGCTGATCGATACAAGGTCACCGCAATCCAAGAAACTATGGAAAAGTCAAATCTTGGGGAGCTAAAAAAAGGAGATTTAGTCAATCTGGAAAGGGCAATGAAAATGAATAATCGTTTGGATGGACACATTGTTCAAGGCCATGTAGATCAAGTCGGTTTTTGTACCGGGGTTGATTTCAGGGGTGGAAGCTGGTTCTTTGATTTCGAGTATGGGAAGTATCAAAAAAACATAACCATAGAAAAAGGTTCCATTTGTGTCAACGGTGTCAGTCTAACTGTCGTAAACTCAGGGCTAAATAACTTTTCTGTTGCCATTATTCCTTATACATATGAACACACCAACTTCCACATGATCCAAAAAGGAGATTCTGTGAACCTGGAGTTCGACATGATCGGAAAATACATCTCAAAACTTCACGAAATGCACTTGTAAAATTTTTAGCTTATATTTAAAAAAACTATCGATAATGGGCATTCTTGAATTATCTACTATTTTGATAACTTTAGCAGCAGTTTTTACACTCATTAATATAAGGCTTTTAAAGCTCCCACAAACTATTGGTTTGATGATTTTGGCACTTTGCTCGTCAATAATTGTTACCATAGTTGGAATTATTTTTCCTCAGATATTCGAAACCGTAGCAGAAGTAACGAAAGAATTTGATTTTAGTGAGTTGTTAGTAAATGTGATGTTACCTTTCTTACTTTTCGCAGGGGCCATAAGCGTAAACGTTCACGAACTGATGAAAGACAAATTGACAATTCTTCTCTTGGCCAGCTTTGGGGTGCTTTTTTCCACCTTTGCTGTTGGGTCAGGTGTATATTGGTTGATTGAGCAACCAATATTTGGTCTAGATAACATGGGTTTGACTTATATAGATTGCCTTTTGTTTGGCGCGCTAATTGCACCTACTGATCCCATAGCAGTTTTAGCCATGATCAAAAAAATGAACTTGTCTTCTATCACAGAGACTCGAATTGCCGGAGAATCTCTTTTCAACGACGGTATTGGAGTTGTTGTTTTTTTAACCCTTTTAAGTATCAAACAAGATGGTGTCGAAAACATTACTGCAGCTGCAGTTGGTAGCTTGTTTGTAACCGAAGTTCTCGGGGGTATTGCTCTTGGAACAGTAATGGGCTATTTTGGCCTAAAGCTTTTAAAATATATAGAAAATGAACATACCGAATTAGAAGTTTTAGTGACTATCTCATTGGTACTATTATTACCTATCATTTCTCATCAATTTCACTTTTCCGCCGTTTTGGGGGTAGTGATGATGGGATTATTTCTGAATCAAAATTTAGATATTGACAGTAAACAGGACGGCGTCCAAAAGGCCATGGGTGATTATGTCTACAAATTTTGGCACCTTTTGGATGAGACTCTAAACGCGATTTTATTCATTCTTATCGGATTGGAAATTATTATGATTTTTGAGTCCTTCCAATTACCGTTCATAGCCATTTCCTTATTAGTAATTGTTCTGGTAGTGTTGTCCAGAGGTATTGGAGTAAGTATTCCTATAGCCTTTTTGTCACTATTCAAAAAGTTTGAAAAGAAAACGGCCTTGATAATTACTTGGGGGGGGCTCAGAGGAGGTTTAAGTGTTGCCCTTGCATTGAATCTACCCGATGACATTGGAGAGGGTAAAGCTTTAATTCTTTTTCTCACCTATGTGATTGTTCTGTTTACAATATTAGTACAAGGATTAACACTAAAAAATATTGTAAAATAATAGTCATAAATTTTTAGTCTGCTTATATTTGTCATTGAGATGTCAACGCTGTGACAACAGCCATGTCTAACTAATTTAGAAAGGAGGTGTCAAATGTCTTATTTATGTAATTTAGGGAAGTTAGGACAGCAGATACCTACGAGTACTGTGTTCTAAGCTATCCTTATCTATAGGTTTAATGCGAGTCGATGGGCTCGCATTTTTTTTGATTTTGCTTAAAGGCTCTTTTTAAAGAATAATTATGTAGTAAATAATTATATTTATCTTTTAAAGCTATGCAAAATGATTTGGCCATTGTTGTTCCCTGCTATAACGAGGCCAATCGATTGCCTTTTAGAAAATTTGAAGATTTCCTCTCCCTTAATTCCACTGTGTTTATTTATTTCGTTAATGATGGCTCTAAAGACCATACAATAGAGCTTCTAGAAGCCCTAAGAAATAAGTTCTCAAAGCAAATAGAAATTCACAATTTATTGCAAAACCAGGGTAAAGCCAACGCTGTTTTAAAAGGGATGACAAAGGTTTTGGAAGATAAACGTTTTAAAAAAGTGGCTTATCTGGATGCTGATTTGGCCACTAGTCTTGATGAGTGCTTGCGCTTATCAATGTACGTTAAAGAGAAGGTGGTGTTGGCTTTTGGATCGAGAATTTTAAAAATTGACAATCAAATCAAAAGAAAATGGTATCGTTTTATTATGGGCAGATTAGTTGCAACAGCCATTTCTAAAATCCTTGAGCTGAGTATTTATGATTCTCAATGTGGATGTAAAATTTTTGAAGCTCAAATAGCAAAAAAAATTTTTGACAAACCTTTTATTTCTAGATGGCTTTTTGATGTAGAAATTTTCTTCAGAATGATTCGTATTTTCGGGAGAATCGAGATTCAAAATCATCTCAGAGAAATTCCCCTAAAAGTATGGATAGACACTCCTGACTCAAGAATCAGTCCCATGTATTTTTTTAAATTATGGTGGGATCTTTTTCAGATTAAAAAAAATTATAAAATTTGAGTTTAACCAAAAAAATTAAAAAAGACTTCAGATCACTTTATGGTTTGATATTTATACTTCTTGCAGGCTTAAGATTATTTTTTAATGTTCTTATTCCTCTGACAGATAAGACAGAAGCCCGCTATGGAGAAGTTGCCAGGTTGATGGCTGAAACCGGTAATTGGATTGTTCCACAAATTGACTACGGTATTCCCTTTTGGGCAAAGCCACCCCTTTCCACTTGGCTTTCGGCTGGTAGCATAAGCCTGTTTGGAGATAGTGAGTTTGGATTAAGGCTACCTTATTGGATTGTAGCTATTTTGATTGCTTTTCTAATGATACCTTATGGTCACAAAAAAAAAATCAATGGTTTAATTCCTGGAATTATCCTTTTTACCCTCCCTGAATTTTTTCTTCATGCCGGTGTACTCTCTACCGATTTGATGCTTTCTTTTTCAGTTGCTATAATTATGATGGGGTTCTGGGAATTTCTGCATTCTGAAAAAAACTTAATCCCAGGATTGCTTTTTTTTGTAGGAATGGGTTTCGGCTTATTGGCTAAAGGTCCAATTATTTGCGTGTTGAGTTTTCCTCCTCTATTTATATGGTGTATTCTCCATCAAATTTCATTTAAAAAGATCTTTAAGATGCCCTGGCTCAAGGGGGGAATTTTAGCCCTATTGATTGCTCTTCCATGGTACTACCTAATGGAAAAAAAATCTCCTGGTTTTATTAACTATTTTGTGTTAGGTGAACACTTTCTCCGCTTTATTGACTCTTCTTGGTCAGGGGACAAATACGGTTTTCCCAAGCAACAACCCTTGGGGATTATTTGGGCCTTTCTTATTGTGGGTACTTTGCCATGGTCTTTTGTTCTTTTGGGTCAACTGAAACATGGGTTTCGAAAAATTTGGAACGATCCTTGGCAACTATTCCTTTGGCTTTGGATTCTATGGACTCCTCTTTTTTTCACATTTTCAAAAAGTCTAATCCACACATATACCCTTCCGGTAATGATTCCTATTGCTCTTTTAATCACCCATCACTGGCCCTCCTCCAAAAGAAAAAAAACTACGATATTGATTGCTTTAGCTTTACCCATTTTGTTGTTCGGTGCTTACTTTTTGGAACCCACTAAAAAAATAATCTCTACCAGCACAGACAAAAACTTAGTAATCCATCCCGAAGTCAATCCCTCAAAACTTTATGCATTCCCCTTCAAATCATACTCCAGTCAGTTTTACTCTAAAGGGAAAATAAAAGTTATTCCTCTAGATAGGTTGGAAAAAATGGTAGAGGATACTATTGATTTCTCCATCATTATAAAAAACAGAGGACTTAAAGATCTCTCACCAGAAGTTGTCAATAAATTAAATCCAGTAATGGAAAGAGGAAAAGATGGGCTTTATCAATTAAAATAAATTGAAATGGTATTTTTGCATTGTAATTTGAAAAGAAAATTATAAATCAAAAAATATTGAATGAAATCGAGTAGAAATGATCTTTAGAAAATGTAATGTTAATCACATTTTCATTTTTTTTATGTCATTTATTCTTAATGGTCAAATAACAGGAACCGTTATGAATAAATATACCAATGTGCCTATTGAATATGCCACAATAATATTAAAAGAGGATGATGAAATTTTGGAGGGAACCATTTCAAAACCGGACGGTAGTTTTATTCTCCCCATTTCGGCTAAAGGAAATTTTATCATAGAAGTTTCATTTCTTGGCTATCAGACTATTGTTAGAGATAACATTGGTGTTGAAAAAAATACTCCTCTTGATCTGGGAGTCATAAGCTTACAAACTACGCAAAACTTGTTGAGTGAAGTGGTAGTAA
>CETK01014548.1_pt1 | contig 18190 bp, 10 predicted proteins | sample 361431 | NCBI WGS metagenome assembly CETK01 (sample SAMEA2622452, study PRJEB7988) | marine metagenome | biome: marine biome (ENVO:00000447); feature: surface water layer (ENVO:00002042); material: "saline water (ENVO:00002010), including plankton (ENVO:xxxxxxxx)" | depth 5 m | reverse complement strand
AAAAAATAATAGTATATTTTTATATAAGTTAATTATAATAAAATAAATTATAGAATGAAAAAAATTTTTTTAACCGTATCAAGTATATTTATTATAAACACTGTTTTTTCACAGGTAATAATAGACACAGAATCTAGTCTAAAAAAGATAGATTCAACTTTTCATATTTTTGGGGATTTTTCAGGAATAACTACTAGAGGTAATATAAAGCTTCAAATTCTAAACTCAAGTTTAACAATTGGTCAAAGAATTGATAAAAATTTGTATAGATTTTCTTTCCAAAGTTCACTCACTAAATTTAATGGTAATGCGTTTGACAACAACATAAGTGGGCAAATTAGACTCAATCATTATTTTAAACCAGTTCATTCAATATATTCTTTTGTACAGATGGGTAAAAGTCTAAGAGCATCAATAGATTCTAGAAGTCTTGCAGGTGTAGGCATTCGAAATAGAATTCTATTTAAAGAAACCAACTATTTAGACTTTGCCTATGGTCCTTTTTATGAGATTGAAAAATATCCTGCTTATACTTATTCAGAAGTTAATTATTCAGCTTTTACCAAATACAATTGGAGACTTTCCCTTAATGCTTTTTCTAATTTAAAAATAACTGAAAATGTTTCTCTTCTAACGACAGTTTACTCTCAATGGAGTTTAAATGGTTTTGAGGACATTCGATTGTATCTAAATTCATATCTATCTTACGCTATTACAAAAAATATTTCTATATTTTTAAGGTACGAAAGCAGATCAGCTTCTATTCAGTATGTTAAAGGAAAAGTAAATGACTCTAATATTTTATACGGAACTAAATTGACATTATAATTTTAAATTAGTGAAAAAAATCAAATATATATATGTTCTAATTATTATACTAAATTACTCATGTATTAGTTCAAATTTGGATGAATTTAATAATTGGTCTGAGTATTTGGGAGACAAAGCCAGAACTCATTATTCTTCTTTAAATCAAATCAACACTTCTAATGTTAATAATTTAGAAATTTCATGGATATATAATTCTGGGGATTTAAAAAAAAATCAAAAAACTCAAATCCAATGTAGCCCAATTGTAGTTAATGGTATACTTTATGGTACTAATCCTAAAATTAAATTATTTGCTATTGACGGAAAAACGGGAAAGGAACTATGGAAATTTAACCCTGACGATAAAGTTGCCCCTGGATGGGGAGTTAATAGAGGTGTAATACATTGGGATGACAATCAAGACGGAAGAATAATATATACTTCAGGAAAATATATATATGCGGTTGATGCACTAAGTGGTGAAATTGAAGAATCTTTTGGTGAAAATGGTAAAGTTGATCTAAGAAAAAATCTTGGCAGAAATTATGAAACCTTGGTCGCCATATCTAATACACCAGGAGTTGTATACAAAGATATTTTAATACAAGGTACAAGAGTTCATGAAGGTCCAGGTGCGTCTCCAGGGCATATTAGAGCATACGACCTTAATAATGGAGAATTAATTTGGAAATTTAATACAATACCTCAACCTGGAGAATATGGTTATGAAACATGGCCTGAGGATGCATGGAAATATATTGGAGGTGCTAATTCTTGGTCAGGAATGACTCTTGACGAGGAAACTGGTATTGTTTATATTCCCACAGGATCAGCTTCTTATGATTTTTATGGTGGAAACAGAATTGGGAAAAATTTGTTTTCTAATACATTATTGGCTCTAAATGCAAAAACAGGTGAGAGGATTTGGCATTTTCAGTTTGTTCATCATGATCTTTGGGATCGAGATTTACCCGCACCTCCAAATCTTATTACAATTAAAAAAGATGGAAAAAAAATAAAAGCAGTGGCTCAAATAACAAAGTCTGGTCATATTTTTGTCTTCGACAGATTAACTGGAGATCACATTTTTCCAGTCAAAGAATTCCCTTTCCCAAAATCTGAATTAGAGGGGGAAGTAGCTTGGCCTACGCAACCTCTCCCAACTAAAATTCCACCTTTTGCAAGACAAAAGTTTAGTAAAGATCTAATAAATGATATGTTTCCAAATTCACTTGCCTTACTAGCTTGGTCTCCTCTTGATAAGCACAAAACATCCAGTGAAACCATTGAACAGGTATGGAGTCGTTTAAATACTGATGGGCAATACCAACCACCTAGCGAAAAAATTGAAACTGTTACATTTCCAGGTCTTGACGGAGGTGGTGAATGGGGAGGTGCAGGTTTTGATCCTAAAACTGGCTGGTTATATGTTAATTCAAATGAAATGCCCTGGATATCAAAAGCAAACAAAATTGAAAAGATTGGAACCGATGATGTTAAAAAATTTGGTGAATCAATTTACTTACAACAATGTGCAAGATGTCATGGAGCTGAGCTTGGTGGAATGGGAGTTATTCCTGGATTAGAAAATTTAGATAAAAAGTATAGTAATGCTCAGCTATTATCTGTAATTAAAAAAGGAAAGGGAAGTATGATGCCTCTACCCCATCTTAATATTGCCCAAATTGACGCAATTACGGCATATTTGTTAAATGATGATAAAATTGAAATTGACAAATCATTATTCAATGATTTAGATCCTAATGCGCTTCCATATTCTATTAGTTTTTATGGTAGATTTATGACTGAGGATGGCTATCCTGCAGTAAAACCACCTTGGGGAACCTTAAACGCCTATGATTTAAATAAAGGTGATTTAATTTGGCAAGTTCCATTGGGAGAATACGATGATTTAACAAAAAAAGGTTTTCCAAAGACAGGTACTGAAAACTATGGTGGACCAATTGTAACTGATGGAGGATTAATTTTTATTGGCGCAACTAATGATGAATATTTCAGAGCTTTTGATAAAAAAAATGGTGAAGAAATTTGGAGAAAAAAACTTCCTGCAGGTGGATATGCAACACCCATAACATACGAAATTAACGGAAAACAATTTATTGTTATTGCATGTGGGGGTGGAAAAATGGGAACAAAATCAGGAGATTCTTACGTTGCCTTTTCTCTAAAAAATAAATAATTATGGGTATCCATTTGTTATAACTGGATAATTAGACATTTCAGATTCCCAATCATTAATTTCTTTAATGTAATTGTTAATCAAATATTTTTTTTCAGACTTCAAATTGTTTTTTTCACTAATATCATTTTCCATATCAAATAAGAGCGTATCATTATCAGTTAACAAAAGCTTATATTTTTTATTTCTAAATACTTTATGTCCTCTATATCTCCAAAATAGTTTTCTATCCTTCGTTAATTTTTCTTTGCTAAATAATATTTTTGAAAAATCTATTCCATCTAAGGTTTTTTGATAATTATTTAGATTTAGAATTGAAATTAGAGTTGGAAATAAATCAAAAGTTGTTAATAATTCATTTGAGATTTTAGATTCTATCATGGATTTCCAAAATGCTATTGCAGGTACCCTTATCCCACCCTCAAACAATGATCCTTTGTCTCCGCGTAGTTCTCCATTATGACCAAACTCTCTAGCTCCGTTATCTGACATAAAAAAAATCAATGTCTTTTCTAATAATTGATTCTGTTTTAGAGTATTTATTATTACACCAATCCCTTCGTCCATAATTTCAACCATCTCTTTATAAGCCCTAACTCTGTCTTTAACTGGTCCATAATAATCTGAATCTTCTGGGGAGAATCTAAAACCAGGATCGTTTCTCCCTTGAAAAGGAACGTGTGGAGCTTCATGAGATACAAATAAAAAGAAAGGATTATTTTTATTTTTACTAATAAAATCAGCAGAATGTTTTGTTATTAAGTCTGTAGAGTAACCTTTTTCTATAACTTTTTTTTTATTATGGTACCAATCATGATAGCCAGCGCCATCTTTATGGGTATGGAAATCAATATTTCCACTTAAATAACCATAAAACTGATCAAATCCAAAATTAATAGGATTAAATTTTGGATCGTATCCAAGATGCCACTTACCAACTATTGCAGTCTTATAATTATTTTCTTTAAATACATCTGCTAGTGTAGTAAAGTTTGGGTCAAGGCCATAATTTCTTGTCTCACCTTTAGCATAAATAACTCCCTCCAAACCAGTTTTTTGAGGATACAAGCCAGTCATGAGTGAAGACCTTGTTGGAGTGCAGACGGTCCCATTAGAATGGAAATTATCAAATTTTATTCCATTGGTAGCTAAAAAATCTAAATTAGGTGTAAGTATTTCTTTATTTCCGTAGGATCCAATACCCCCATAACCAAGATCATCCGACATAATTAGAATTACATTACTATAATTAGATGTTTTAATGTTGCAACCTAAAAACAAAAATATAAATACCGATATTTTAAAAAATTTCATGTCAATTATTTATAAATTCTCTTAAAAGTAAATCTGATCTAGAAAAGAATTGAATTTTTTTTATTTTATTTGTTACTTCAATTGAATTTGTGGATTGAGAGTTATATGACTGATTATCAATTCTATATAGTATCTTTTCATTTCCACTAATCATTTGAATCTTACATTTAAACTCTTTATTTTCCCAATCAATAATTTTTGTATTTTTTTTATCAGCAAATCTGTAGACTTTAATTGAATCGTTGTTTTGAGAAAAAATATTTAAATACTCATTACCGTACTTTAGAGAGACTACACCTCTTGCATTTCCTGGAATATATAAATTTGAGTCATCAAATTTTACAACAGAAAATTTCCTATTTCCACTATTTTTGAGAACAATACCATTAATGGCGTCTATTCTTGCTTGGTTTGGCTCAATACCTAAGTTGTTTCCAACTAATATAAAGTCGTCGTATTCATCCCCATTTAAATTAACTTTTCTAATTCCATATATGGGAGAGTACTGACATTCATCTGGAAGTGGATAGATTTTAAATTTATTATCGCCTAAATTTTCTATTAAGGATGACTTCAAATAGTTTGATGATAAATTTATAGAATTAAAATTGTTAAATTTACTTAATACCTCACTAGATTCGGCCATTCCGTACTTTCTATGAGAATTAAAATATTTTCTTATTTCAGGGTATAGCTTTACTAAATCTTCCCAAACATGATATATATAATTTCTCTTATTTCCAACACTATCATTTGCAAAAAAAGAGATTATTGTTTCAACTGTTCCATTATTATCAAGATCATTTCCAAAAATAGAGATTGGTTTTTGAAAATCTGATTTAAAAAGAGTATTTGTTCCAAAATTTCCAACTAAATAATCTAAATCTCCGTCATTATCAACGTCAGAAGAAGTGATACTGTTCCACCAGCCAGAGTATTTTTGTATACCTGAATCATTTATTTCGTCTAATAAAAGTCCATCATTTTTAAAAAATCTAATATTATCCCACTCGGAAACAACAATTAGATCAATTAAATTATCATTGTTAAAATCCGTCCACAATGCGTCATTTACAATACCAAGCGGTTTATTAAGTTTTATCTTAGAATTTGAGTTTTTAAATTTAAGTTCAGAGTTGGATGAAAGGTTTTCTAATAAATAAGAAGATTCTGAATAAGGATATTTAAATGGAATTGGACCTCCACCGACAAATAGATCTATATCACCGTCGTTGTCGTAATCAGCTCCTTTAACACAGGTTGAATTTGAATTTTGAACAGGAACCATTGAGGAATAATCATTAAAATTTCCCATACCATCGTTAAGAAATAGTACATCCTTGTAAAAATTACTTTTTGCTGGGTACTGAGTAGACCCTCTTGCTATGTAAACATCATTGTCACCATCATTTTCAAAATCAAAAATAAAAATACCAGCATCCTCCTCGAGTAGATCATTGTCAGATTTAAAGTTTATATTTTCTTTTCTGAATTCACCTTTTCTATTTTGAAAAAAAATAACTTCCTCTTGTGTAGAATTTGCAGATATAAATAAATCTTCTAAACCATCATTATTTAGATCTGATACTGACAATGACGGACCGTTTTGAGAAAATTTTTTTGGTATCGTGGGCTGAAAATCAAAATCATCGAAATCTTTGTCATAATCTTTATGAATAATTTTACTGCCATTTGAATAATTAACAAAAAGATTTAAGCTATTTTTATTCAACCTGTGTTTTATTGAAGTATTTTTTTTTATAGTATTCGTCTGGTTTAATTCAATATTATAAAATGATTCAGTATTTCCGCCAATCCATTTTACGTGTATTGAATCAATTTTTTCATTTTTCCCTAAACCAAAATGTAAAATTGATTCAGATTGTGACAAATATCCACGTTGATTCGTGTATAATTGTTTTTGCATTTTACCATTGTAAAATAAAATAATTGAGGAACCTATTACGGAAGAATAGTCTCCTGAATTAAGTAACTTTATTCTTGTAAAATTATTTTTTTCTTCATTTTGATTAGAGGTGTTTTCAAGGATAGTTGAAAAATCATTTACATTATTAATAACTAAATCTAAATCTCCATCATTATCTAAATCTCCATACGCAGCACCATGACTGTGTGTTGGGAAATTTAACCCCCAATCATCAGAAACATCCGAAAATTTAGCGTTTTTTTCATTTTTGAAAATAAAATTCCTAACCTTTATTTCAGGTATGTAATTTAGAAGTAATCTATTAGTATAGTATTTTCCTTGACCAGTTCTAAAATCACTGAAATCTTTATCTAAAATATCTTTTGGGAAACCGTTAGAAATAAATAAATCATTCCAACCATCATTATCAAAATCTGCAAATAAGGTGGACCAACTCCAGTCTGTTTCACTAACACCTGAAAACATTCCAACTTCAGAAAAAATTGGTAAACCAGTTTCTCTTTTTATGCCCAGGTTAAGTTGAAGTACATTTCTTAAATATTGATTGGAATAATTATATTTTTCTGTAATTTGTTCTCGTCTGTAATTTGCTTGTCTATTAAAAAGTTTTTTTCTCTTATTATAATATGGTTGCATTTCAGATACAAAAACGTCTAACTTTCCGTCATTATTTATATCAGATATATCTGTACCCATTGAACTCAAACTAAAATGTTTAAAAACATCTCTTGATTTATCGGTAAATGACTTATCCTTGTTATTAATATAAAGTATATCATTACTTAAAAAATCATTTCCTACATATATATCTAACCATCCATCTAAATTAAAATCATTAATTATTACACTATTTGTTTGCCCTTGAATATTGATTCCAGAATTATTTGTAACTTCAATGAATACGGGATGATTCAAACTATCATCCCAAACATTCTCATACAATTTATCAACACTAACAGGGTTTTTATCTTTACTTAAATCCCTGTATATATTTGGATTCATATCTTGAATTTGACTAACACCAATGTATAAATCTAAATCACCGTCGTTATCGAAATCAAAAAAACTTGAATTTGAAGAATATGAATTATCATTTAAGTTGTATTCTTTTGACATTTCTTTAAATACTGGTAATGAGTTATTGTCTAAACCTTGGTTTATATATAAAAGATTTTCTCTTAATTTTTTATTTTTTCTTAGGGTATTACTAATATAAATATCAACCATTCCATCGTTATTGATATCAATAATATTTACACCTGAGGACCAAATTAATTTATTTGGTTTACTTAAATTACACTTTTCAGTTATGTCAGTAAATGTCAAATCTCCATTATTTAGAAATAGTTTATTATCAACTTGATTTCCAGTAAAAAAAACATCAACAAACCCGTCGTTGTTAATATCATGTAAAGCAACACCAGATCCGTTATAAAAATATTCATACTCAAGAATATTTAATGTATCAGATTCAGTCAAAATATTTGAGAAAAAAATATTTGTAGATTCAGGATTTAATACCTTAAAAAAGGTTTTTTTTTCATTTGAACATGATGTCAATAAAACAAAAATTATTAGTAAAATTCTAAACATAAAAATTATTTCCTTTGCCAAGGAATCGATCCTCCATCCTGAATCTGATTCATTAGCAATTTATTCAATTCACTATAGACCTCTCGTTCTGAATTAATTAAATTATTTTTTTCTTTTGGATCTAAATCTAAATTATAAAGTTCTAAAGAATCAAAGGGGCTGTTTTGAAGCAATTTCCAATTTCCCTTTCTAATGGCACTAATTGTTTTACCTGAGTACTTCATCCCTCCCTCTCTTCTTACAAAATAAATATTTCTATCATTTTTATGACTATTTTTGGGATTATGAAGTTCATCAGCGAAACTTTCACCATCAATATTCAGTTTATCATTACACCCAGCTATTTCTAAAATTGTTGGGTATAAATCCATAGTTAAAATGGTTTTATTTGAAGAAATATTTTTTTTTATATTTTTTTCCCAACTAATAACAGTCGGAACTTTCAAACCTCCCTCATAAACACTTTGTTTACCATCTCTTAATGGTCCATTGTTTGCTTTACTTGGGTTGTGACCTCCATTGTCACTAGTGAAAATTATTAATGTATTTTCAAATTGATTTGTTTCCTTTAATGAATTTATAACTCTACCTATTCCATAATCCATGTGTTCAATAAAAGCAACTAAATTTGCCCTAACACTATCAATATCTTTCTCTCTTTTCATTACCTTTTCTAAGTAATTTTTTGGAGGTTGAACTGGAAAATGAGGTGCATTATATGCTAAATACAAAAAAAATGGTTTATTTGAATTTTTTTTTGATTTTATATATTCAATTGACCAATCTGTAAATAAATCCGTTGCATGACCTTTCACCTCAATAATTTTGTCATTTAAGCGCATATAATTAATGCCATGTCTTTTATGATCCCAATAATCATCCATCATATCACCCAACCATCCGTGAAAAAAATCAAATCCACGTTCATTTGGAGTGTTTGGACTCTCTAATCCTAGGTGCCACTTCCCAATTAAAGCTGTCTCGTAATTCAATGTATTCAACCTCTCGGGTAGTAATAAAACATCATTTCTTAAAAATCCCCAATTATTATCTTTATAGGTTCTAATAACACCAGGAACTCCGGCTTTGTCTGGATATAGGCCTGTCATTAAAGAGGCTCTAGTTGGAGAGCACACGGGAGAATTAGCATAAAAATTGTCAAATCTTATTCCATTTTTTTTAATTTCGTCAATATTAGGTGTTTTTATGTCAGTTGTACCATAATAAGAAACATCATGATAACCTTGGTCATCAGACATAATTAATAAAATATTTGGTTTATTAATTGTTGATTTATTGCAAGACAACAAAAGGGATATTAATAATAAAAAAGAAACTCTAAAGAACATCTTTTATCTAGCAATTAATTGATCTGGTGTTGATCCTTCCACATCTATCAAATGGTTTTCGATTGATTCAAGCATTTCAACAACCTTATTTTGGCTACTTTCAGAAATATCATATTTTTCAGAGAAATCATTATTTAAATCATATAATTCTGGTTTTTGTAGAATAATTGTTGGATTACCATAGTTTACAGGTTTTCTCTGCTTTATGTGTAATTTCAGATTATTTTTTCGATAAGCATGAAGCTCTGCAAATCCCCAATAAAAGAATTCTTTCCTTGGGCTTGGCTCCATATTTATTAATACTTTTGAAAGATCATAACCATCCATTTTTCTATCTTTAGGGATATCAATGTTAGCTAGGCTGGAAAAAGTATTTATAATATCTAATGTTGAACCCATTTCATTAACTACACCCTTTTTAACAATACCTGGACCCCAAAATATTGTTGGAACTCTTTGACCTCCTTCAAACGTAGTACCTTTGCCTGCTCTTAGAGGTCCGGCTGATCCTCCATGTTTTTCAAACCTTAGCCAAGGGCCGTTATCTGAGCTAAACAAAACAATAGTATTTTTGTCAAGATTATTTTCTTTAAGTGCCTTTATGACCTGACCAACACTCCAGTCAATTTCCTCAATAACATCTGAATATAGCCCCCCTTTACTTTTACCTTCAAAATCCTCAGATACATATAGGGGAATATGAGGCATGCTGTGAGCTAAATACAAAAAGAATGGACTATTCTTGTTATTGGTAATAAATTCAACAGCTTTTTCAGTGTAACGTTTTGTTATTGTTTTTTGATTAGCTGGTCGTTCAATAACTTTTTTATTGGCCATTAACGGGACTTGAAATACATTAACATTAGGTTCATAATTTGGATCAATCATTGCTTTTCGAAAATAAATTTGCATGCTTTCAGCATTAAAATTTTCTTTAAAATGTTGAGGAGATTGATTCTTACTGTCCATATCATTAGAATATGGTATTCCATAATATGAATCAAATCCTTGAGACATTGGTAAAAATTCTGGTAAATGTCCTAAATGCCATTTTCCAATTGCAGCTGTTTTATATTTTTTTTTCTTTAACTGTTCTGCTATTGTTATTTCCTCAGATTTTAATCCTTTTTTTGAAAATGGAAACAAAACAGGTAGTTTTGAAGATGTCATACCAGACCTTATAGGATATCTTCCCGTTAAAAGCGCAGCTCTACTGGGAGTACAAACGGGGTCAGCTACATAAAACTGTGTCCATTTTTGTCCCTCATGGGCCATATTATCTAAGTTTGGCGTGTTAATAATTGGATTGCCAAAAACACCAAGATCACCATAACCCAAATCATCGCAAAAAATTATTACAAAATTTAAATCATTTTTTTCTTGGGCAAAAAAATAGTTTGTATTTAGAAACGCAACAAATAGAAAAACAACAAATTTTCTCATATTAATTAATTTTTATTTTAAAAAAACCTCCAATCATATAAAAATATGAAGGGAGGTTGGATTGAACAAAATATTTATATCAAAATATGTTTAATCACTATTTAATATCCAGGATTTTGAGTCATTTCCTTATTAGCGTCCAATTCAGCTAATGGTATTGGAAATAATCTATGAAAATCCTGCGCCGGTCTGCCTTTTGATTGAGCGGTAGAAATAAAAACACCATTTCTAATAGCATCCTCTCTTATTTTTCCTTCAAAAAAGAATTCTCTTCTTCTCTCTTCCATAATAAAAGATTTTAATGACTCTTTGGTTGAGTAGTTGGCTAAAATAATGGACGAAGCTCCTGCTCTTGTTCTTATTTGGTTTATCAAATCTACTACCTCTTGAGATGGTCCACTGGTTTCGTTCAAAGCTTCAGCTCTATGCATTAGAACGTCAGCATATCTTACGTGTGCATAATCATTATTATTACTAAATGCTCCTGACGCATTCGGATCAATTGGATACTTTAACATAACACTTTCATCTTTACCATACCCAACAATAGATTCTCCAGTATTACTAGTATATGACCTTATCATGTGGACACTACCCCTTACATCATTTGGTTCAAAAAGATCCATAAAGTAGTCTCTTCCATAAACCACTGCTGCACATGTTCCCTGATTATCAGGTCTAGGATAATCTCTTGGTAAAGTAATGCAAATTAACCACTTACCTTGGGCAGTTCCAGACTTAACTACAGGATAAATTATTTCTTTATTTCCTTCGTTATCAGCGGCAAAAACTGCAGTATAATTAGGGTCTAATTCATATTTACCTAAATCCATGATCTGCTTACTCAAGGGTAAAGCTTTTGCATACTGTTTAGAATTCATATAAAATCTTAGCAAAGAACCCATAGCCATACCCTTATCAAATCTTCCCCAATCTGACTGACTATCAGGTAATAATTGTATAGCTGCTAAAAATTCATCTTCAATGAATTTTTCCATTTCAGACTGAGATGCTCTAGGATTAATTAATGTTTCTGTAGTTTCCGTTATAAGTGGTCCCGGACCGTAAAAAGCCAAAATTTCCTGATAAGCTGAGGCTCTTAAAGCCCTTGATTCTCCCTCCATTTTACTTTTAAAATCTGCAGGAAAATCATCAGATAAATTTTTTAATACAATATTTGCATCTCTAATTGATCTATATAAATCAACCCATACATCTGGAACAAAAAAAGACGAAGAAGTCCAAGAAAAGAAAGTTAAAGGCTCAGCAGTCCTTTCCTCCCAACTTCCACTTCTACCCCATGTGTCTTGAAATGGTAAATCAGCTGCAAAATACCTTTGTCCTGCATGACTGTTATTCATTTGTGAGTATGAGGAAAATAGTAATGTCTCGATTCCATCCTGAGATGTTAAATAATTACTCGCTCCAAGCTGAGAGAATATTTCCTCTTCAACTGCATTATCACAACTTATCGTTGCACCAAGTAAGATTAAACTTAAGAATTTTAAAAATTTTATTTTCATATTTTTCATAATTTATATTTTATTAAAATGACGCTGTTAAAGAAAAAATTATAGATTTTGCTGTTGGATATGATGATATATCAGCACTATTATTTTGTGCACCAGCAAACCTATTTGATTCTGGATCCCAACCAGTATAGTCTGTAACAGTTAATAAATTATCTGCGATTATACCAAGCTGCAAAGATTTCAAAAAGTCAATATTATTAACAGGTACGTTGTAATTTAATGATAAAGTTTTTAATCTCCAAAATGAAGCATCTTCAACGGATAAATTATTTACTTTACTTCCTCCATAACTTGAAGTTAAAACTCCTGATGGCCATTTAGTATTTGTATTTTCAGGAGTCCATCTGTTAAGACCATGAAGTGCAAATAAATTTCTTCTATAATTTAATGGATAAAGACTTTCTAATGCATTAACATTTAATAAGTATTTTCCTTGTTGACCATAGATAAAAACATTTAATGACCAATTTTTATAATTAATTGTATTATTTAAACCCCAAGTGTAGTCTGGAAATTGACTCCCTAAAGATACTCTATCGGCAGGGTTTATTGTTCCATCACCATTTTGATCAATCCATTTAGGTGCTCCAGGCCTGGAATTTGGGGTAGCCGAGGCTGCAACCTCGGAGGCATTTTGCAATAAACCGTTCATTTTATACCCGTAATACTCTCCAATGGCCCATCCAGGTTTTAAAACTGCTGTATTTCCAACAGCCTCAATATTTCCGATACTGATTTCTTGGAGTTCACCTAAACTAACAACCTCATTATTTGCTGTTGTAATATTAAATGAAGCGTTCCAGGTTAAATCTTGTTGATTTATAATTCCCACCCCAAGTAATAATTCAAGACCGCTATTTTTAACACTTCCTACATTTTGTAATACATTAGCAAAACCAGATGATGTTGGTAATGGTAGTGCAAGTAATAGATCCTTAGTGTCTTTCCTGTAATAATCGATACTACCATTAAACCTGTTATCCATAATTCCAAAATCAACACCAAAATTCAGTTGTTCAGTTGTTTCCCACTTCAAGTCAGGATTTGCAACCCTAGAAGGGGCAATAGCAGTGTAAGGACTGTTATTAAAAGTTGCGTTACCTCCACTACCATAGGTTTGCTGTGATGCCGCTATTCCTACTGCCTCGTTACCAGTCTGGCCCCAACTTGTTCTTACTTTTAATTGATTAAAATAATCAGGAATAAAATCTTCCTCATGAAGTTTATAACCTACTGCAGCAGCAGGAAAAATTCCGTATTTATTATTTAATCCAAACTTTGATGACCCGTCTCTTCTAACAGTTGCAGTTACTAATAACTTGTCTGCATATGAATAATTTACTCTACCAATGTATGAAAACAAAGATGAAACTGTTTTATCGCTAAATACATCATCCTTTTCACCATTCCCAAGTGCAACATTGTCAGTGAAAGTTCCTTTTGCAACAAAATCCTCAGTTCTAATCTGCATAGTACGTCTTTGAAAATCTTGATATGTTATACCACCTAAAATATTAATATTATTCATATCGTTTATTTTTTTATCATATGTCACAGTCCATTCAAATAGATTATTAATTGCATTTAATGAGGAAATACCTGCTACCTCATTTCTAGAAAAACCAGTTGAAGTAAAAGTATTAAGGTGTGAATCAGCTCTCACATTAGTTATATCTGTACCGGCATTAATTTTTGTTGTCAGCCCATCAAAAACCTCGTAATTTAAATTTACGTTAGTCATAATCCTGTTTGTAATTGCACCTTTCGTATTACCCTCTAATACTGCTAAAGGATTATTAATATTAAATAAATTTGAATTAAAATATGGTCTTAGAGGGTCATCTACAGGATTTAAAATTGGTGCAGTGGGATCGTAAAGCATGGATACATTAACAGGACCAGCCACCTCATTATTTCTTGAGGTTTCAATGCTAGGATTGTCATCCAGTCTACTAACTGACATATTTAAATCAAAACTAAATTTGTCAGAAACCTTTTGGGATAAATTTAATCTTGCAATATACTTTTGAAGATCAGTATTTTTAACAACTCCCTCATGGCTTGAAAAATTCAAGGAAGCAAAATATCTTGTATTACCATTTTCTGAACCACCAGATGCAGATAAATTATGAGTTTGAATTAGACCATTTCTAAAAACTAGATCTTGCCAATCAGTTCCAGCACCTATTGATGCTTTTTCAGCATCAGTAAAAATTATCCCATTACCAAGATCTGTACTGATACCATTAAAAACTTCCATGTATTGTTGTGCATTTAAAACTTCAATTTTATTTGCAATTGTCTGGGTGCCATAAGTTGTGTTGTATGTAAAACTTGTCTGACCCTTTTTACCTCTTTTAGTAGTTATTAAAACTACACCGTTAGATGCTCTCGCTCCATAAAGAGCAGTAGCAGAGGCATCTTTTAGGATATCAATAGTTTCAATATCATTTGGATTTAATGTATTTAATGGATTTTTAAATGCTTCGTTTCTGTTATTTACAGCTAAACCTGAAACACCCATGCTGGAGGAATTATCAATTATTAAACCATCAACAACATACAATGGCTGGTTCGAAGCAGAAATTGAACTAGAACCTCTAATGTTTACACTCAAACCAGAACCTGGTTCACCGTCATTTTGGCTTATTTGAACCCCACTAACTCGACCTTGAATAAGCTGATCAATGTTAGAAACAATTCCTTCATTGAAATCATCTGAATCTAATGATGACATCGATCCTGTCACATCACTTTTTCTAATAACTCCATAGCCTGTTAAAACTACCTCTTCTAGTTCATTGTCTGATATCATTGTTATAGAGTAAGTATTTTCATTAGTAACTGTTATCTCCTGAGATTGAAAACCAACAAAAGATATTTGTAAAATGTCACCTTCATTGGCATTAATAGTAAAATTACCATCAAAATCAGAAGTTGTTCCGTTATTTGTCCCTTGGACAATAACTGTTGCACCTGGAAGAGGACCGTCTTCACTTGTAATTGAACCAGATAATTGTTTTTGTGAGTATGTATTATTTATGACAAATAATATAAAAATGTAAAACAAAATTGGTTTTAAATTGATTTTAACCATAGGATAATTATTTATTGTTTTAATTAAAATTCTTAAAAAAAAAAACAATAACTATCCTGAGGTATCCTGAAAAAAATATATTTAATTTTAAATATTTAGCATTTTTTTAAATTTATTTTGAATAAATTCATAATTTGACGTTAGTAAATAATTATTATGTACAATAAAAATTTAGTTGATTTTTCAGAAATTAACTTCAAAAGTGGAGTTCCCAAGTACAAACAATTAATAAATCATTCAATAAAAAAAATAAGAAATAATGAATTAAAACCTAATTCAAAGCTACCCTCAATTAATGAATTAAGTTTTGAATACAACTTATCTAGAGATACAGTTGAAAGATCATATAAATATTTAAAAAGTCTTGGACTAATATATTCTGTTAAGGGTCTTGGATATTTTATTGTTAACAAAAACAATCTTAAAAAAATATCATACCTTAAAAAATATAATTTTAGTAAAGAAAAAACTTTGAAAAAATTATTTAATTCTATTGCTCAAAAAAAAATAAAGTCAGTACTTGAAATATATCACAAAGATTTAATTTTAATTGATCCTAATCAGGGTGTGCGTAAAGGTGTGAATGTTAAAATTGAAAGAATAAAAAAATTTTGTGATTTATTTAAAGATATAAATTTCAAAAAACCTGATACATTGCCATTAAATACCCAAATAAAAACTAAGATATATTATTCAGATTATACCTTAAAAAATGTATGGACAACTTTAAGCGCAATTGGTAAATACACAGGAAAAAAAATTAATATTCAAATGCATTTTTACTTTTTATGGAAAAAAAACAGGATAATTAAAGAAATACAATTCTTTGATCCACAATTAATAGATACGGAATTAGATAATAAAGAGATTACTCTATCAAAAATTTGTAAAAGAAACTTGAAACCAATTGCTTGTGAAAGTGACAGCTTAGATAAAGTTGTTAGTGAAATTAATACTAGTAATATTGGAGCATTAGTAGTTGTAAAAAATAATATTCCTGTTGGAGTAATAACCGATGGAGATATCAGGCGAAATATAATTTCAAATATAGATTATTTAAAAACCAAAGCATCTGATATTATGACAAAAAATCCAATTTTAACCAATAAAAATACTTCAAGAAATAAGGGTTTACAATTAATGATAAAAAAATCCATAAATCATTTAATTTTAGTAGACGACAATAATAAATACTTTGGTATAGTTAACTTCTTAAATCTAGTTAAACAAAAAAGTGTAAAAATTAATTATTAATTTTTCTGATTTTAATGTTTTTAAACCACAACGGACTTCCATGATCCTGGAGGACAATAAATCCAGTGTTGTACTTCCCATAATCAGGGTATTCATCCCATTTACCGGAATTTCTTAATTTGTACCATTCATCAGACCAAGGTTTAAAAGAAAAAAGTAAAACATCATTTAACCAATGTTCAACTTTTGATTTTGTGAATAAAATTTTAGATGAATTCCACTGACCTGTAGGATATAAAACCTTATCAATATTGTCAGGTATTGTGTGCATTGCATAGTTAGATCCTGTCATTTGCCAATCTTGAAGTTTTTCTGGCTCCTTCTCACCAAAAGATTCATTATATTTAGTTACGTCATGAATAGTGGTATAATTCTCATCATCAATGATTTGATATTCAGGAGACATTTCATAAGGATTATCATATCCTTCTTGGACATGATAAAATATTCCACTATTTCCTCCAGCAGGAATTTTCCATTCAAGATATAGTTCAAACTCACTAAACTGCTCATTTGAATATAATAAATCTCTACCTCCAACGTAATCCTGCTCAAGTTCAAATTCTTTTCTGTCAAACATTAACATTCCGTCCTTTGCTATCCAACCTGGTGGTATTAGATTAGAATTGTATCCTCTCCACCCCTCAGTTGATTTTCCGTCGAACATTTGAATCCATTCATCTTTATTGTTTTTTTTATCACTCTGGCATGAAAGAAAAAATAAAATTGTTAGGAGGAATGTGATTCTCATATTTCTAATATATTAATTAATTTTAATTAATTGACTCAATCTGATTTTTTTTGGTAAGTGGGTTTTTGGTATGATTTAAATGGTTGACCTAATAAATGATAAATACTTGAGTTTTTTCTCTCACTAGGAAATACGTCAACACCGTATTTTATTTTACCTCTATCAATGTAGGAAAATGTACCAAATAATCTATCCCATATTGAAAAAATATTACCATAATTAGTATCAGTGTAAGGTAATCTGTAATGATGATGAATTTTGTGCATGTCAGGTGAAACAATTATATAACTCAATAGTCTATCTATATTTTTTGGTAATTTAATATTTGAATGATTAAATTGGCTAAGAATTACTGAAATTGACTGATATAATAAAATGATTGCAACAGGAACACCACAAATAATCACTCCAATCCATGTAAAGAAAAAACGAATAATACTTTCTAATGGATGGTGTCTATTAGCAGTTGTTGAGTCAACCTTATGGTCAGAATGGTGAACAAGATGAATCATCCAAAGCGGTTTAACCTTATGCTCTACAAAGTGAGCCAAATAGGCCCCTACTAAATCTAAAATCATTATACTTACTGAAATTTTGAAAAATAATGGAACATTAAAAAAATAATTATATAAACTTAGGTTGTTTTCTATTAGATAATCAGAAGTCTCAATCAAGATAAAAGCTAACAAGAAATTTATTAAAATTGTAGTTGATGTAAAGAATAAATTAGGTATAGCGTGTATCCATTTTTTGTAATTAAAATTAAATAAGGGGACAGAATCCTCAATGATCCAAAAAAAAGAAATTCCACCAATTAAAATAACTGATCTTTGAATAGGTGTAATATTTTCAAAAAAATTTATTATCAATTCCATTTTCAATACTAAATTAAAAAAAAA
>CETK01156631.1_pt1 | contig 18239 bp, 23 predicted proteins | sample 361431 | NCBI WGS metagenome assembly CETK01 (sample SAMEA2622452, study PRJEB7988) | marine metagenome | biome: marine biome (ENVO:00000447); feature: surface water layer (ENVO:00002042); material: "saline water (ENVO:00002010), including plankton (ENVO:xxxxxxxx)" | depth 5 m | reverse complement strand
TGTAATAGTAGGCAAGATTCTTTTTTAAAGTTTCTATCGGTTACACCTTCTTTAACATTTACTGTGCCTTTAGTAACATACAAAAATGATTGTATGGTGTTATCATCTCTTGTAACCTCTGTACCATTTATAGTAATATGTTTAACTATTCTTGGGTACCATGCCTGAGCAGAATATGTGATATCGTGAATGATACCTAGAAAGAAGTAAAACCCACCATTAAAATTTGCAAGACCATTTGTGTATTCTCTTTCACCTATTTTATCAGGAAAATATATTCGGTCACCATCATATGTAATATTATCTAACTTACTACCTTTATTACCTACGATAATTTCGTTTTTATGTTTAATTACAAAATTATTTTTATCGTTTAAAGTTTGATATCCTCCTGGTGGTATTACAAACTCTTCATCATCATTAAGTTTAAAAGACAACCCGCCTGGCCAGATAACTTGTACAGATAAATTTGTTCTACAATATTCAGGAACAGCGTGATTATTAAAGATGGGACCTTCACCATCTTCAATCGTATTATAGTAAATGTTAGGTAAACATCTGACTACTATATTTTTTTGAATGAGTCTTACATTTGAGGTTCGAACATTACCGCCAGTTGCGTTTTCGATTGTCTCTTCTAATATAGGTTCGTTGATTGTTGCCTCATCAGTTACATTTAATCTTCTATATAAAGGCATATATTTTTCCTCCACTAGGGTCAAGACTACGCATATTATAAGTTGCTCCTAGTGTCGAACATATTAAAATATCACTTTCTCGCATAGTTCTAATTTCATTAATGTTAATCTGACCACTTTCACAAAATAATACTGTAAATCCTTCAGTTGAATTTATATACTTATTGTCTAAATTTATATCATCAAATTCGAATGTTGTCGAATAAGTTAGTTTTTTACCCTTTTCTTTAAACTGTACTCTCTTTGTTATCTCTTCAGTTAGAGTTGTCATTTTAAGTTCAGGTTGATCCGGTAATGAATCTATTAGTATTTTCATAATTCAAATACACCTTCGTCCTTAAAGTCATCTTCTTCTTTAGCAGCAAACAATTCTTTTACTTTATCTGTATGTAACGCTAAATATTTGTGTATATCTTCATAATCTAAAATTCCTACAGTATCTTTACTTGTAAACTTTTCACTCATTCTTATCCATACTTTATGTTCACCTTCTTTAAACTCTAATAAAGTTCCGTTTTCGTTTGCCTCTGCTACTCTCCATGTTATTGCCATTATGATATTCCTCCTGTAAAAGTACCTTGTGTTGAAGCGATACCATGTACTGTTGTGTTAAATGAATTCCATCCTGCGATTGCATTTCCTGCTCCCCCAGCAGAACCTCCATCACCACCAACACCTGATAAATTAGAAACTGAATTACCATTTTCAGATATGCCTGGAAAGTTTGTACTTCCGTTTGCAGCACCTGTATTAGCACCAGAGTTGCCGTCTGATCCCCCACTAGCACCATTTGTATTGCCGCCGAACCCTGATCCTCCACCACCAGGCACACTACCTGCGTTTCCGTTTGCAACCATTCTTACACTTCTATTATTAAAGAAAGAAGTATTAGAGGTGCATTGAGTACCTGCTTGAGTAACATTTCTATTTCCGTTTGCAAAATTAGTTGTATGACCGCCGCCACCAGCACCACCGGCACTACCATCAGCAGAGTTTGTAATACCAGAGTTACCTCCTCCACCACCAGAACCACCAGTTCCGATTGTAAATCTTGTTGACCCGTTTGTGTTAGTTATAATACCTTTTAAATTAGTTGATGTACAAGTTATCCCATTACTAATAAATCCTGTTATAGGTGCCCCAAAAGCAGAACCTCCTGCACCTCCACCTGAACCTGCACGAATATTTGAATTGTTATCAAGGTGTGTAGGCGATGCTAATGATACTGCTGTACCACCGCCACTACCGTTACCAGCACTACCAGTTCCTCCGGCATTACTGTTGGCACCGTGTGATACACCTTGACCTTGACCACCGTTGCCTCCTCTTCCAGCAATTTGATGATTTATAACAACTGTTGTTGCACCTGTTCTACCACTAGGCACAGATAAAGCAGGAGTGCCTGTGCTAGTTGAATGACAAGTACCGTTAGTAAAAAATAGTAAATGAGTACCATTCGGCACACCACTAGCAGCATTGACTTGATTACCACTATTTGATGTTTTTTCAATAATTCTTAATTCAGACATAGAGATTGCACCACTTGCTGGTACATTTGCTAGAGGTGCCCCTAATGCAGATCCACCGCTATAGTAATTATTCAGAGAGTTGTTTGCCTGTGGTTGACCAAACTCTGTTCTTATATCTTCAAAACTAATTGCGCCTGATGGTGTTGCCATAATACTATTTATAAGGTTTATTATCCTTTACTGCTATACAATTAAACCCATAGGATGCTACTTGAAAGTCAGTTTTTTTCTCAAATCCCATACTTTCGTAAACTGGTAATGCCTCTTCTCTAGGATATGACCATACATATCTACAATTCCAGAAAATACTTTCACCTATTACAACATCAAGTAAAGACTTTGCAAATCCTGCCCCTCTAAATTTAGGCATCACCCAAAGTCCTCGACTTCTATAGTAATTTTCACACGATTTATAACCTGAGTTTACACCTACTATTTCATCATCAAGTCTATATGCCCAATACATTACAGTTTTTTCTGCCATATCTTGATCAAATTTGCCGTCTATCTTTATTCTATTATATCTTTTATCAGCACTATCACCTTCAACCCATAAGTTCTCTCGCCAAACTTTTTGTATAGTTTCAAAATCTACTCTATAAATCATTGATTACACCACCTATGCTTGTATCATACATTGTATTAGGAAATTTCTCTTGTAAAGGTTCTCTAAATAAATCATCAAAACTTTTGCCTACATTATACTTATAATGTTTTTTTATCTTTTCAAATCCTGTCTTAGGTTCTATTTTTGGTAAATCTACATCATACACATAATTATATAATATATGTTTACCTATATCTTCATCAAAGAAATACGGCCATCTGAGATCATCAGGATTATCTTCTTTAAATTTTTTCTGATACTCTATAACTTTTTTACAACCATCTAAAAATATTTTAGGTGTGTAGTAAGATAACATCAGAATAGCAGGTTGTTTTATTTTCTCTATGTAATTTAATTGTGATCCTATATTCGCCTGCATACCAAAACATATTATAGGATATTCATGTTTACCTATTGTCTGAACACCATAATGTTTCTTTTCTATTTTGTGATCTTCTATTTCTACACACTTTGCCTCTGCCTCAACATGGTTTAAATCTCTATCATCTAGTAAAACAACAGGTGGGTTGCCATCTGCAATAATCATATCTGCTTTTGTTTGTCTATACATTTTAAAGAAAGATGCATAGTGAGGCGATGAAGTTTCGCCATGATCAGCATATATCTCAAACTCACCACTTTCTAGAAAATTTGTCATATTGAAGTCTTGTATATAATGTTTTATATTGTTTTCTCTACAAAACTTTTCTGCTGTTTTTACTTCCCAATCATTATAATCATTATCATATCTGTAAGTAGTAGCGTGAAATGGTATGTCAAGTCTTTTTAATATTTTACAATCAAACATAGAATCAACACCACCAGATAGTAAAACTTCTATACTATTATATTCAGATAGATCGTCTTTTAAACTTTGCCAACCATTACATTCTATATCTAATTTTATATCAGACTTTAAGTTAACAAGATCAACACCTAACCAGTCTTTGTAATAAGACTTATATCCTCTATTCATCAATACATCCTATAATGTGTATTCTATCTTCAGTTGAAGCATTAATTGCAGTATGTAATTTAGTTGTATCTACAATATGATAATTGCCATCAGCAGGATATCTAATGACTTTATCATCTATTATGAAAAAACACTTATCATTTGTAATTAAAGGTATATGAAATCTTTTAGTATAGTCTTGATGATAAGTATAATTTGTTCTTGGTTTTAATTTCATAAGTCTTGCCCTATAAACATTGTGTTCTTTCAAGACAGAATTTGTATATTTCATATCATAAATAAATTCAGTAAACATATTCTCGGTTACATCATCTAGATCAGATAGTGTGCCTTCACCTGATAATTTAGAACCTGGTGCTTTCTGTAGTGCTAACTGAGTTTTATACTCAGGCAGTATTTGCATCTCTAAAAGTATTCTTTGAATATCTATGGGCATACTGTAATATCTTTCACTCTATGCTCTTGTTTGAGCACCCATTCTATAATTGATACACAATACTCTATTGACATTTTTTTTCTATCTATATCTTTCACTCTAGGTGAATCAAAGTAACCAAATCTAATGATTGTTGTATTTACCTTTTGATAGTAAAGTTGATGATTTGCTTTATCTAATGCAGTTTTTTCTACAGCATATGGGTGAGGATCTTTTTTATCTTCATCTGGCGAATTAGAACCAATATTAATAATTCTTTTATTAAGTTTCGCCGCTTTATATAATAAATCTACTTGACTAAAACCGTCATGTTTACAATTTATGAATACATCACATTCTTCTAATGTATTCACAGAACCATACTTTTCTTTTAGCGCTTCACCTAGTCCTCTACGAGTACCAGTAATATAATATTTCATATAGTTATTTATATATTATAAATAGTAGTGTTATGATTAATATATTATGTACCAGTAAACCTGGCGATGGTTTATTTTACTATAGTTATGAACATTGTAGTTATCTCAATTCAGTTGGCATAAGAAGTCAAGTTGTAGTTATAATTCACCCACAGTTTAAAAAAGAAGATTATGTAAACTCTATAAACGAGAAATACATAACTTGCCAATATCTGGCATTTGATCATAAATGTACAGTAAGAATATTCGGTCCATCAAAAAAAGATATCACTTTAATAATGGGTAGAAGTATGTTAACTTTACCATATCTAAGTAGAAAAGATTATACCAAAGATCAATTACTTACAATACGCTTATTAGTTGCTAATCAATTAATATCAGTATATTCTGAAAATCATCCTGTTGATTATTATAAAGCACTTGATTATTTTGAAGTAAAAAATACATTTGACCTATGTGATGGTGAGGTTTATACTGATGGACCAAGAGATGCATGGTGGTTTGAAAAGATGATTAACTTTAGCATATATAAAACGCCGGTTGAAGATATAAAATATGATCATTTATTCTTGGGTACCAATAAAGTTTATTATGAAGAGGTTGAAAAACATATTGACAAATTTGAGAATTCTGTTATACTAGCATATAAAGAGGATTATATAAATCCTAGACATAATCATCTATTTGTGCCAGTTACCAATTTATTAGGAAAGTTTAAAACATATGTATATACCAAATCATACTTCGATCCAGCACCTAGATTAATGCAAGAATGTAAATGGTTAAATAAACCTGTAATATACAATAGAGATAGTAGTTTTGAAGATGGTGGTCTTGTTTATTATAGTAGATTAGCGCCGACTTATTCAATGTATGAGAGAAATATTAATACTTTAATTAGACTAATTGATCATGTAAAGGAAATTAATGAGAAAAAAATTAATCGTTAGTGGTTGTAGTTTCGTAGATCATAACTTTTATTCTATGTCATCGCCAGAAATGGATACTTCTTTTCCTAAATGGGCAACTATTGTTGCCGATAGATTAGATATGGACCTTATTAATCTCGCATATAGCGGCGCTGGTAATAACCATGTTTTAAGCACTTTAACAGATTGCATAGCAAATACACCTAAAGAAGAAATAGGTTTTGTGTTGGCGGCATGGTCTCAAGCACAAAGAGAGGATTTTGAAATATATGATCCTTATTCAGATCCTAGGTCTCAGGCAGGTCAAGGTGGTTGGAGTAAAGGTAAAATTGATGCTGCGAAGTTGGTCTCTAGAAGATCAAACTTAGATAGGAAAAATAAAAATTTTATATGGAAAAACGAAAGACTAGGTAGAAAAGGTGATTTATTTTATTGGGTATTAGATACATTAAGAAAATATATTTTATTTGAAAGAATGTGTAAATCTTATGACTTGCCATATAAACAATTTCAGATGATAGATCCTTTTAATGGTTATTTAAATGGATTAGTAAAAACAGATTTTGAAGTATTTGAGAATAGACATAATCCTGAATTTGTTGATAGATATGAGTACAAGTCTATTTTAGAAAATGAGAAAAAAGATAAACAAAAAATTCTTGAATTAATACTTGAATATGAAAAACATCTTGATCTTAAAAATTTTATAGGGTGGCCGATTGATCATTCAATAGGTGGTCATACTATCGAACAAAAATGTTTAATGACTGAGAAAAAAAGATTAAATAAACCAGAACTAATAATATCGCAATATGACTTTCATCCTAATGAAAGAGGTCATCAAATAATAGCAGATTACATATATGGACACTTGGTATAAAGATTATAAAGAAAATTCTGAAGAATATCTAGAACTGTTTAATGAAGTTATGCAAGATAAACAGGAACAGAATATTGAATTCTTAGAAAAAAGTATTAAAGATATTACGAGAAGAGAACACGCTGTTGCTGTTAACAATGGCACAGATGCGTTACATTTTGCACTTATAAGTCTAGGCATTAAACCGGGCGATGAGGTTCTCGTAAGTAATTTCTCTTGGATATCTACTGCCTCTTGTATCTCTATGATAGGTGCAATACCTGTATTTTGCGATATTGATATTGCATCTTATCATATGTCTTTAGATAGTATAAAGAAAATGTACTCAGATAAAACTAAGGCAATTATCTATCCCCATCTATTCGGTAATATGTCAGATACTACTGATATACAAGAATTTTGTCAAGATATTCATTTTATAGAGGATGCCTGCCAAGCATTAGGTTCTAGTCTTAACAATGTAAAAGGCGGTGAAGCAGGTGATATCAGCACACTAAGTTTTAACGCAAATAAAGTTGTTGCAGGTATTGCTGGTGGCGGCGCCTTACTTACAGATGATGATAGAATAGCAGATATAGTTAGAAAATTAAGACGACACGGCAATCACGAAATACTAGGATATAATTCTAAGATGTTATTTATGAACGCAAAGTTTATAGATCATAGATTAAAAAAGTTAGAAGAATATAAAATTAAAAGACAAGAGATAGCAAAAAAATATGATAAGATACTAGATGATGTTGTTGTAATACAGAAACCTAGCAATAATCTTAATCATAATTATCACAAATATACAATAAGGTTAAAAGATAAACAAACTAGAGATAAATTGAAAAGTAGATTAAATGCAAATGTACATTATGATACTCCTATCTCTGAATTACCTATGTATAAAAATATAGAACATAAAAAAGACAATATTACAAATGCACAAATTATTTGTGATACAATACTCACACTACCTATTGACCCATTTATAACAGATGAAGAAATAGAAAATACTTGTAATATTATAATGGCAACGGTATGAATGATTTAGAGAAGTGTGCTAAATTAATTAAGAATATAAAGAAATTGATTGGTGATGATGTGTTTGATAAAGAACTAATAAATAATGATACAGAGGATATATATGATTATATCATAGAAAAAATATATGAGACACCAAGTTATATCAATGAGGTCTCTTTTAAATCACCAGACAAAATAAAGATAGCATTTAATAAATTCTATCATAAACTAATGTATGAAAACACTTAATGAGATACAAGAGGATTACCTTGCAATAGATTTTTTTCTATCTATGTCATGTAATAAAGACTGTCATTACTGTACGAGTTATACTTTAGAGATGAGAAACTTAACGGTAGATATAGATTTTTTAAAACAAACTTTATACTACCTCAAAGATTATAAAGTTAGAGTTAATTTATTAGGGGGTGAACCTGGTTTAATTAAAAATCTAGATGATGTAATAAATGAAATAAAGAGATATCCTAATTTAGTTTGCTCAGTATTATCTAATTCATTTATTCGTAGAAGATATCCTCACATATTAGAAGATCCTGATGTTCTATATGTTGAACACAATATATTAGATTGGTATGAGGATGAAGTTAAGAAGTTAGGTAATTTTGATTTTGTGCCTGAGAATGATTATAATAATTATAATGTTGTAGTTAAGACACCTAATTATTTTAAATACAGATACAAATATCCAGAGGTTGTAAAAAAATTAGATCATAAAAATACCATGTGGAAAGCATTTAATGGTAGATCACCTAATTTTACAGATGTTATACAGGCAGAGGAAATAGATAGAAAAATGTGTGCTGCTTTTCCTATGGTGCCTGTAATTGATTTTGAGAAAAGACACATAGTACATTGTAGTAAAAAGTTTGCTAACAATAATGAGTTATCAAGAACTTTTGACTTAACACAAGATAATATTGACAGAATGATGAACTTTAGATTATTTAAGTACGAGAATTATTGTAAGACTTGTACTGAATGGGTAGAACCTAGAGGTCACTTTCCTATAAAAAAGTATGCAAAATTATTACACTAATAAAAAAGTTTTCGCAGTTGCATTAAATCTACACGATCATAATACCTATGACGGTAGATATCATAGACAACAAGAAAGAATAAGTAGATTTAAACATAATCTACCTTATCACGCTGAGGCATACGATCATCAGTCAGACATACTTAATCCAGGCGACTATCGTTTAAATGATAAATTTATAGAAACATTTTTTAATGATCCGAATGATATAATGAATGAATATAGTCTTGTAAATAAAGGCGATATACTAGCATTTACATATACATACGGCGGTATAAGAAAATCTAAAGATCATTTATTCAATACAATTCTAAAAGGTCACGAAGAGATACTTGATTATGAACCTAAAAAATTATTTGATTATTACTATAAAGATAAAATTTATTTCATAGACCATCATCAATCACACGCTACATATGCATTTATGAACTCTGGTTTTAAACAGTCAGATATATTAGCGATTGATGGTATAGGTTCAAAATATAGATGTGTGTTTTTTGACAAAGATCAAAACTTAATTGATCTATCAGATAAACTACCGATAGGTTGGTTGTGGAATCATATGTCTGGTCTAACAGGTTTCGGCACATTAGGTGCGAGTAAACTTATGGGTAAAGTAGGATATGGTAAATATAGTCAGTATTACTATGATATATTCGAAACTATATTTGATGGACCTATTACTGAAAAGAAACAAAAACATTTTAAACATATCAGAGTAGATCAAATGCAGTATAGATACCCGAAAGATACTCAAATATTTAGATCATCAGAGGACTTGGCATTTACTTTACAAAAATTTACTATTGATAAAATAAAAGAATATGTTTACCCTTTGAAGAGTTGTGATAACTTATGTATTGCTGGCGGTGTTGCATATAACGGATATATGAATGAAGAGTTTACAAAACATTATGAAAATGTATTTGTACCACCTGCAGTAGGTGATGAGGGTCAAGCAATCGGTACTTATCAACATTGTGTATATACACAAAACAAAAAGAAAAAACATAAGTCAGAAACTTTTGCTGGTAAAGCATATGAATATAAAGGAACAGAAAAAGTTGATTATAAGTATGTTGCACAAGCGATAGCAGATGGTGCAATAGTAGGTTGGTTTCAAGGTAAGTCAGAAAGTGGCAATCGTGCATTAGGTAATAGAAGTATTTTAGCAGATCCTAGAAATCCTAATATTAAAGATATTATAAATCGAACAATAAAACTTAGAGAAGATTTTAGACCATTTGCACCAGCAGTATTAGAAGAACAGTATCAAAAATATTTTGATACAAGATTACCTAGTCCTTATATGTCAAGAATATGTAAAGTAAAAACTGATAAGTTTCCTGAGATTCCTGGCATTACACACATTGACGGAACTGCTAGAATACAAACTGTTAATAAAGAGTTTAATCCTAGATTTCATAAGATTATAAATGAATTTTACAAAATTACAGGTGTGCCTATGTTATTAAATACAAGTTTTAATTGTAGAGAACCTATTGTTGAAACACCGCAACACGCAATTAGAACATTTAATAATACAGCATTAGACTTACTAGTAATTAATGACTGGATAATAAGAAAATGAACACTTTTGATTTATTAGAAATAAAAAGAAATCATGTCAAAACTTATAAGAATGAAATACCTCCTAAAGAGTTGATAAATGATGCACTCTGGAAAGCATGGAAAACAACTCCGTCAAAAAACAATTTTATGGCATATCAAATTGATGTCTACGGTCCTAATATGCAAAAAGAGAAAGATATATTATGGGAATTTGCAGTAAAAAATCATATAAATGCTGAAGAACAGGCAGTAGAAAAAGGTCTTGCAGATAAAACTCAAGAAGGTGAACCTAATCCATTTTACGAACACATAAGATATAATCCGTATTTAATATGTTTTCATGGTAGAGTATGTACGAAAGCAAACCCATTTTATCAAAGACAAATAGATACAGGTCATTTTGCAGATCAGATGTATGAAGAATATGTATCACATATACACGGATCTACCTGTGTTGAAGTAGGAATATTTGCTGCTAATTTAACAATGTACTTACTAGAGAATGGATTAGATATGTCTTACAACTCTTGTTTCATACGAAATAAAAAAGCATGGCAAGATAAAGGATTATTTTGGGTAAGACAAGATCCTATTTTAATGATTAGTGTTGGTTATGCAGAACGATATAGAAAACAAGAATTAGAAAAATGGGGTGTTCTTGATGATGATTATAAACCTGAGATGAATGAAGTAATTAGATGGTTATAGATTTACAACTATTTAAAAACATTATGGCAGAGAGTCGAAACAATACAGATTTGTTAGATTCTTTTAGTCCTAATCAGTTTAAATCTAAGGAAAATTTAATAAATCATGTTAATGATTTAGATATTCTTAATGATAAATCAGAAATAACAATCTTAGGTGGATGGTACGGTAGTATATTATTACCTGCATTTAAATTTGTAAAAAGAATTAGTCTGATTGACAATGATGATAATGTTATTAGTATCGCTAAAAAGAGATTATTTAATCACTATAAAAATGTTGACTTTATTACTAGTGATGTTTTTGATATAAACAGAAAAGGTAGAATTGAAAATGCTAATCTAATTATTAATACTTCTTGCGAGCATATGAAACCTATGTCAGAATTAAATATAGATTCAAATGCCTACTTTGCTTATCAATCAAATAATATGTTTGACATACCCACACACATAAATTGTGTTAAAGATATTGAGAGTTTTGAAATGCAGTTACCGATTAATGCAAGAATATTAAAGAGAGATAGTATAAGTGATAATAGAGGCACTAGATTTACACTAATAGGAAAGTATGAAAAGAGTAATTTATAGTTTGTATGTGAATGTTCCTCCTAAAGAACATTTTGGCAATTCTAAAAATCAACACGATACGATTGATAAAGCAAATATAACTATCAATGCATTTGAAAAACACTATGATAAATTAGTTGAATCTAAACTAACATATGCTGAGTATTGTGAAGCAGAATTTATAATGTTTGAAGATGATGAAAGATATAGACAATTTAAAAGAAACTTTTTATTAGATTTTCCTGAACTTACAGAATATGAAGTAATTAATTTCTATAAGATACATTTACTTACAGACTTAACAAAAAAGTATGATGAGATACTTTACTTAGATTTTGATGTTGTGCCACTAACAGATGAGGTGTTTTTTGATGTCTGGGATTTATCTAACGGCATTTGCGTTTACAATAATAATAAACAGGTCGTAAGAAATAGAAATGTAAGTCATAGTATAAGAAGTCCATCAGCAAAATATTTTAATTGTCAGGCGATGTTAATGGACGGTAGGTATAATCATAGAAATGATGTTATTAATACAGGTATTATAGGTGCAAGAAAAGAAGATGTAATAAGATTAGATTACTTTGGCAAGTTTAGAGATACAATAGATTTGATGACAAAATTAAGAGTTGAAAAACATGACCTGTACCCACAGAATATTATTGATATGTTTAGATATGACAATGAAACAATATTTTCTTACAAGAGAGAAATTAATAATATTAATATACAATGGTTAGACGATAAGTGGCATTATTTCTTTGATAAACAAGGTTATATACCTAGAGAAACAAAATTTGTACACGCTATTTGCAAAGATTTTGATAAGGTTTGGGAACGATATGATTAAAATATGTACTGTATATTTTGAAGGTCTATACACACCAGACTATGTATCTAAATTATATAGAAGTCTAAAGAGAAATACAAGTATACCGTTTGAGTTTATTTGTCTAAGTGATAATCCTAATGTTGAAGCAGATATTGTATTGCCTTATAATAAACATAGTGATATAAAATTACACTGGCATAAATTAAAGTTTTTTAGTTCCCAATTTGCATATCAAAAACCTGGCGATCAAATTATCATAATGGATATAGATCAGATTATAACAGGTAATATAGATGATCTCATAGGACATCCTGTTTCTAATAATGAATTAGTAACCTACGGTGTCTGGTGGCCGGCACTAATGAGTATCAATGGTGGATTTTATAAATTTAATTCAGGCAATTTTAATTATATATGGGATGACTTTGCAGAAAATCCTGAATATTGGCAGATGTATTACTTTAGAAATGGAGAGGTACATTTTAAATACTACGGTGAACAAAATTATGTCAATATGAAACTACACTCTAAAAATATGAAGGTAACAAGAACACCTGAAGAATGGTTATGTAAATATACAGATAATAAAAAAGAGATGATGACATTAAATAAACTATATAAAAGAAAATTTAATACAGAATATATGTTATTAGATGAACTTAATGATATGATAAAAGTCGTACATTTCACAGGACCAGGTAAAACAATTCATAAATATAATGAGAAGTTTATAAAGGATAACTGGCATGAATAGAGAAGAACGAATAAAACAAACATTTTATGATTGGGATGACGAGATGGATGTCCTCAGAGATATGCAAAAATGTCAAAGAAACTGGGACTATGAAAGAACAACTAAAGATGGTTTGTGGGAAGAAGTAGTAGATTATCTATTGTGGACAGCAACGCACGGACCTTCAAAACAACATGAAGGATATTTTGATGTATATTATAGTTATGATAGAAAAGTTGTAGAAGAGTGTACAAAATATACTTGGGGTACAACACATAGTAGAACACCACCGTCTACTTGGAGAAACGCACAAGCAAACGCACCTTTATATATTTTATTTGTAGCAAAAGAACCTGAAACACAATTAAATTGTCATGCAGACGGCACACTAAAGTCTAACAAAGATGTTGCCCGTTGGGAAAATGCTTATGTAAGTATAGGTATTGCAATAGGATTAGTTATGAGAGCAGCACAAAAACTAGGTTATGCTACAGGTTGTAATAAAAGTCATGGTGATATTAACGGTAACGATTATTGGGAAAAACGATTAGGTATATTAGAAGATGTTAAACAAGGTAAAAAGAAGATCGCATATGGTGTAGGCATAGGATACCCTAAAGAAGGGTTACCTAGATGGGAGTCTGAAGATGTTGAACTCGCACTAGGGGCAGGTAACGGTAGTAATCTTACAACTGAAAATATGGAAACTCATCCTAGAACGGGTAACAAAATGAGAAAAATTAAAATAGTAAATATAAAAGAAGATGCTGGTAAAGAAATAGAAGATCCATATGGTAATGTACATAAAATTCCTGAAAAGGCAGAAATAAAAATCAATACACAAAGGAACCGTTATATTAATGTTATTGAAATAAAATGATACCTTTCAATAATAGAAGAGTTAATATAGATGCAGGAACCAGATGCACTTTACAATGTCCTGGTTGTGCTAGAACTAAGCATCTTAAAAGAGGTAAAAGAATACCTGGTAAAGATTTAACAGTAGAACAATTTAAAAAGATAGTAGATTATTTTGACTACATAGGATTTTGTGGTACTTGGTCAGATCCCATATTTAATAAAAATTTTATTGAGTTTCTAAAGATATGTAAATATAGAAATAAAGATGTTGAGATAAGTACTGCTGCTTCACATAAACCTGTAAGATGGTATGAAGAGGCATTCGCTGCTAATAAATCTGCTTGTTGGGTATTTGGTATAGATGGGTTGCCTGAAGAGAGTCATAAGTATAGAAAAAATCAAGACGGTGTTAAGTTATTTGACATGATGTTAAGTGCTAAATATTCAGGATTAAAAGTTATATGGCAGTACATACTTTTTAATTATAATAAAAATAGTGTTAATAAGGCAAAAGAGATTGCAAAATTTCATAAAATAGATATTATGTTTATTGAATCATTCAGGGATTACATAGACCCAGAAATAAAAAATGTTGAAATTAATAATGTAAACAAGACAGGTGCGTTAGGTTGGAATAGATTAGATGATGAAGTATTTGAAGGTGAACTTAAACCAAAATGTTTATTATCTGATAGGGACTTATCTTATTCACCAACTGGTCATGTATTGCCTTGTTGTTGGGTAAATGATAATATGGAAGAAGAACATACAGGCGAATTGTTTTCTGATAAATTACATATAGATAATAATACAGTTAATGAAATCGTAACTAGTAGTGAGTGGCAACATTTTTTTCACAAATTAAAAAATAATTCTATTGATGATCTTCCTGAGACTTGTGTACAATATTGTAATGATTCTTTGAATACTAATGCATCATGTAATAAAGTAATAAATGATGAATGGTGGCAAAATTGAGAATAATTTGTTGTAGATTTGGTGAGAAGTTTACAGATTGGCATATTGACAATCTAAAACACATGATAGATACATACTCAGGTATAGAGTATGATGAGTTTGAAGTGATGGAAGAGGATCTCTATGGTAACTGGTATAATAAACTTTTAATGTTTGATAAATTTAGAGACGGTGAAAACCTATATTTTGATTTAGATGTTGTTATACACAATAAACTACCTAATCTAGTAAGAAAAAACTTTACACTACTATATGATGGTTGGTGGCGAGAACCTGCTCATACACCACTAAACTCTTCAATCGTTTCATGGACTGGTGATGAATCAAATATATACGATCACTTTGATACTAATGAAGAATATTTTTTGAAAAAATATAATAAAGGTAGTGATGAATATTATTATAAAGAAGATTGGGGTAAAGATTATGAAACATACGGTAAAGTATGTCCGTCAATTAAACATTATCTATATGAGAAATCTCCTTATGGTATTGTAACCTTAGGTCAATATCATCATCTAATGGAAAAAGGTTGGACTGGTTGGTGGTCAGAATATTTTATTCCGCACTAATTTTTAATGCCGCTAATAAAACATCAGTCTTAGTTTTACCTTGTCTTAATTCTGCTTTTAAATCTGCATTTTCTGAATCTCTAATTTTCTCATTTTCAAATAATGCTAGTTTTAATGCAAATAAATGATCTTCGTTGTTAATATCATTAAATAAAGCAGATACAAATTTCGGCCAGTAACCACTATCACTCTCTAGTAATACAGGATCAAGGTCTACACCATCGCCCTTAGCGACAGCAATAGCAGTATCAATCATCGCTTGATGTTCTGCTTTTCTTCTTACATAGGTATTTTCCATTAACTGATCATCATTAATGACACCAAGAACTGCTTTCATGTTATCTGTAGTAGGATCATATGGTATAATCATAGAATCGAACACACCCGGTTGATCTTCTTTACCTAGTAGAACTTCCACAGTTGTTTGCTCGTTATCAATGTAGTGAGCAGTATATATTTTTTTAGGGTCTATCATATATTTCCTTTACGATAAGAACGGTCTTAAATAATAAGTATTTATAGTTGTTGCTGCACCAGACGGAAAAAATTGTGATCTATAATCGTCTGTATTTATCTGTTGTTGTGCTAGTGTTTGACCATTCAATTTTGTATCTGCCATACCAGTGCCTCTTGCAAATGTAGAAGTTGTGCTAGAGGAATATCTTATTTGATGCCCACTAAGACTTGCCGCAACTCTTCTAATTTCATTTTTCAATAATGTTCCCCACTCAGCATTAGTATAAGTTTCTAAATTACCACTTGTATCAGCAAACATAGGTACAGTACAAGAACCAATATTATCAACGCCATTTCTTCTATGTAAAAAGTAGTTTGTGATAGTCGTAGGTTGATCTTGAGTTTCAAATAAACTTGATGAAGAATAAGCACCAGCATTTGCTCTAGTATCTGTAAATACAGCAGTTGAAGAGATATTAGTATGATTTGCTAAACTTGTTGAAGTACCAATCGTAAATGTTCCTGCTTGATCTGCACCAGTTGAAGTTGTTTGTACCATTGTTTCTATTGCAGGTTTAATAAATGTATCTTGAAAATCTGTTTTAGTCATTGACACAATATCTGTGCCATCATAGTAAACAGGATATGCCACATTATCTGTATCTGTAGGATCTGTTACTGTAGCAACATTTTGTCCTATGTTTGTGTAGTTTACGGTTATCGTGCTTGTACTCGCAGGTGTTTGAAAAGATGAAGGATGGGTTGTACCAGCACCAGCTTGTAATCTTGTATCTGCTCTAGTACCAATACTAGAACCAGAACCAACAGTCAAAGTAACTGAAGGGTCAGTACTGTATTGATAAATTGCTTGTGATTGATTAGTTGTATTCTGCGCTGCAGTAAATTCCTGCAGGTTATTAGAACCATCATTATATAAAGAAAATCGAACGGTCATAATAGTATTTATAACTCCTTATGAACTAGGACTACGAATGGTTTTTAAAGTTGTACCAGCAGAGTCTTTAATTAATAGAGTAACAACAGCAGCAAAATTAGATGAAGTGATTGCACCACCAGTTAATGTAGTAGTTGATAAATTTGTAATAGTAGCAGTTGTAATTGTTGCTATTTCACCACTTGCACCAAGAACTAATGCTTTGTTTGCAGCAGCAGTACCGTTTGTGATACCGTCTAATTTTTCTAGATCAGTTTCGTCCATACTAGCAGAACCAATTACGAAAGAATCACCTGAAGTAATATTGCCAGTTGTAGTTACTGTAGCAGACTCAACAGCACCAACATCTATTGTGCCTTTTGTACCACTAAATACTTCACTTGAATTAGTTGCATCAGGTATGAAAGAAAACTTACCTGTACTATCATCAAAACCAAAGAAACCTAGTTTAGCAGATGATCCATCGTGATATCTAAACTCAATACCTCTGTCTTTGTTATCGTCTGAACCAGGTGCAGAATCACCACCTACTGTAAAGATAGGATCATCAATCGTAACTGTTGTACTATTGACAGTTGTTGAAGTTCCGTTTATAATTAAGTCTTGTGCTATGGTTACATTACCATTAGCAGCAATCGTAATTGCATCAGCATCTGAAGCAGAACCTATTGTTCCGCCATCACCGATCGTAATATTATTACCAACAGCAAGAGTTGTGCCGTCATATGTTAAGTTTGCCTCAGCATTAATAGAACCAGCAGTAGTAGTATCGGTCAATACTCGATTATCGCCACCGTTAGCGATTAAAGTATCAGTTATTGTAGATATAGTTGCCTTCTTAATATTACCTGAATCACTAGTATCAGATATCATTATAGCATCATCTGACGCTGCTGTTACTGTACTATTACCTGTGATTAAGGTTTTATCTACTGCCTGATTTCCTATCGTATTTCTTGACATATATTATCCTTATGATATCGTTGCCCCTATACTTGAAGTTGGGAACCATTTACTTCCATCATAAACTAAAGTTACACTTTCTCCTACAGCATCAAACACTATTGAAGTAGACACCGCAGTTGTATTTAAATTACCATTAGCGGCAGTCAATGTTGCAGCATTACCTGCTACATTCATTATAATAATTTTAAGTTGACCGGCAAAAGAACCAGTTGCTAGTGTTAAAGATGATGTTCCGCCACTTGTATTCAAGAAAGTAACTAATCTGTCTTTATTTATAGCATCTGTTCCAGAACCATCACCTGAAACTGTTTCTGAGGATACAGTTATCGAAGTGCTTGATAATTGTTGTCCTAAGAATATAATATGGTGTGTTTGACTTGATGACGGTGCAGCAGAAAAAGTTATATTTGCACCTGCAGTATCTATCGTATATTGAGTACCAGGTGTCAATACAGCACCGTTTGAAACTACTAATAACATATTAGGATCGCCTAC
>CETK01110024.1_pt1 | contig 18270 bp, 17 predicted proteins | sample 361431 | NCBI WGS metagenome assembly CETK01 (sample SAMEA2622452, study PRJEB7988) | marine metagenome | biome: marine biome (ENVO:00000447); feature: surface water layer (ENVO:00002042); material: "saline water (ENVO:00002010), including plankton (ENVO:xxxxxxxx)" | depth 5 m | reverse complement strand
CCAGCAAGGGCGATGATTTTTGCTTCTTCTTCATGAAAACGGGCATTCAGAACTTGATGTTCGATTTTCTTCTTTTTCAGCGCGTCAGACAGCGCTTCTGATTTTTCAATTGTAACTGTGCCTACCAGAATAGGCTGCCCGCGGGACTGGCAATCTGTTATCAGGGTGATCACAGCGTCATCTCGCTCTTTGGAAGTCCGATAAACTTCATCATCATGGTCAATCCGCTTAACCTCAAGATTTGTGGGTATAGCAACAACCGAAAGATTATAAATCTCAGAAAATTCCCCGGCTTCTGTCTGGGCTGTACCTGTCATACCAGCAAGCTTGTCATATAACCTAAAATAATTCTGATAAGTCACCGATGCCAGAGTCTGGTTTTCAGCCTGAATCTGCAGATTTTCCTTCGCTTCAATGGCCTGATGCAGGCCATCAGAGTAGCGGCGACCTTCCATAGCCCGTCCAGTAAATTCATCAATGATAATAACCTCACCAGCTTTCACCATATAATGAGTATTTCGCTGAAACATCTTATGAGCACGCAACGCCTGATTCAGGTGATGAAGCATGCTTACATTGGCAATATCATAAAGGCTTCCATCATTCATCAGGCCAGCTTCAATCAGCAGCTGTTCCGCGTTCTGGACTCCAGTTTCTGTCATCGTTACGCTGCGAGCCTTCTCGTCACGTTCGAAATCATCATCCCTCAAGGCAGTAACCAGCTTATTTGCTGACTTATACAGATCCTGAGATGTTTCAGCAGGGCCGGAGATAATCAGAGGTGTTCTAGCCTCATCGATAAGGATAGAATCCACCTCATCCACAATGGCAAAATTATGGTCTCTTTGCACCATATCTTCCAATGTGAATTTTAGATTATCCCGCAGATAATCAAAGCCAAATTCATTATTGGTGCCATAGGTCACATCTGCCTGGTAGGCTGCCCGTCGCACATCATCTTCGATGCCAGGTATTACACAACCCACGCTCAATCCTAAAAATTCATATACCCGGCCCATCCAGCCTGCATCACGACTGGCCAGATAATCATTGACTGTCACCACATGCACTCCCCTGCCTGTAAGTGCGTTAAGATAGACAGCCAGTGTTGCCGCAAGGGTTTTTCCCTCTCCTGTTTTCATTTCTGAAATGCGGCCTTCATGCAGGGCGATCCCGCCCATTAGCTGAACATCAAAATGCCGCTGGCCAAGCGCACGAACAGCTGCCTCGCGTACAACAGCAAATGCATCGACAAGCAGATCATCAAGGCTTTCACCACCCTCGTGGCGGCCTTTAAGTATTGGTGTCATTTGCTTCAGATCGTCATTACTCATTGACTTGTAAGTTGGCTCAGCGGCGTTTATCGCATCAACCTTTCCCTGCAGCCTTTTAACATCTTTGCTGCCAGGCTCTCCAAATAGACTTTTGGCGAGTGATGAAAACATATCCCTTATTCCCCTTATCCACTTGATTTAGGGTTCAAACGATGTAAACCAATATGGATGTAACCAGTATGGAATTCCGCTATGCCTGACTAGCATTGACCGACTTACCCCTTGCAGATAGGCATTGAACTGGTCTTTGTCAAACAAAAGTAGGGCAAACCAGCGCCGCGCGGCCAGTGTTTTCACTGCCTTGCCAGTTGCAAGAGCTGATAGCAATATGGTAATTGGGACAAGATTTGTAAACATGCATATATGGGCGGGAAGGCAATGATAATGTAGGGTCGCCGCCTGCTATATGCGCTAGCAATCCCAGAACAGCCGGCTCAAGTGAGGAAAAAACAGATGAAACCATTCACAAATCGCTCTCTTCTGCGGGTGCTGACAGCCTTGTGCCTTCCCATCCTGTGCGCGGTTGGTCAGCCTGTAAGGGCGCAAGACACCCTAAAAATCACTGTTGCCACTGTGAATGGAGAAGAAATTTATCTCGATGAGGTGATGGCCCTTCGAGATCGATTGCCTGCCGATTTGCTTCAACAGCCTATGGAAACCTATTTTGACAGACTTGTGGATGATATCATTGATTCACGTCTAGCTGCTGCGGCAGGCAATGAAGCTGGTCTGACAGAAGACCTCGAAATTCTCCGACGGATGAGCATTGCGGCCCAGCGCGTTCTGGCTGAAGCCTGGATAAGTGGCGAAATTAGGAAGCGAGTAACAGATGCGGAACTAAAAGCTGCTTATGATACTTATATTGCTGACACAGGTTCACGTGAGGAAGTGAAAGCACGACATATTCTGGTAGCCGAAAAACAAACAGCAGAAGACATCATCAGTCAGCTGAAAGGTGGCGCTGATTTCATCATGCTAGCAAAAGAAAAATCAACTGGGCCAAGTGGGCCAAATGGCGGTGATTTAGGGTATTTTGGCCGCGGGGCGATGCTCCCCGCATTTGAAACTGCCGCTTTTGACCTTGATATTGGCCAGCATTCTCAATTCCCTGTGCAGACCCAGTTTGGCTGGCATGTCATACTGCTTGAAGATAAGCGCATAGCTGAACCTCCAACCTATGTTGCTCTTCAGCCGCAGTTACAACAAAATCTGATCAATCAGAACCTGACTAGGCTACTGGACGGGTTACGACAGGGTGCATCTTTTTCTAAACGCGGCTTCACTGACATCCGCAGGGATGCCCAAGCAGCAAACGAAAATAACGCGGCAAACTGATACAGTGTAGTCATGGCAGAACTGACCCCCTCTCCTTTGGCTCCAGCGCAGTTTCCAGACCTGCCTCCTCTTGCCGGCATAAAGCTGGCCACAGCAGCAACTGGCCTGAAATATAAAGGCCGGGACGATCTGTTTCTGATAATGGCTGATGAAGGAAGCAGCTTTGCCGGTGTGTTTACAAAAAGTGCCACAGCTGCTGCGCCTGTGCATTTATCGCGTGTGGGGCTTAAAAACGGGCATGCCCGGGCTGTGCTGACGAACGCCGGTAACGCCAATGCTTTTACAGGCCAAGCAGGCGAAGCAGAGATTTCAATTTACAGGTCAGCCTTTGCCGCTGCACTTGACCTGACAGAAGAACAAATTCTAATCGCCTCAACAGGTGTTATTGGTGAGCCTCTGAACGGACAGGCAATAGCTGGTTTTGCCTCGCAAATAAACAACCAATCGGGTAGTGCCAGCTGGCATGACGCTGCCCTGGCAATTCACACAACAGATACCTTTGCCAAAGGAGCCAGCAGGAGCTTAATGCTTGAGGGGCAGCGTGTCACAATCAACGGGATTGCTAAAGGTTCTGGTATGATCGCCCCAGATATGGCTACAATGCTGGCCTATATAGCCACTGACGCATCAATTGCAACGGCCTGTCTGCAGCAGATGCTAGAGAAGGCTTTAAGCACCAGCTTTAACGCAATCACTGTTGACAGTGACACATCCACATCAGACAGCGTTTATCTGCTGGCGACACATAAAGCAGATCATCAGCAAATCACTGATATAAACAGCAAATCAGGAGAGACCTTCTATTCAGCCCTGCAAGAGGTAATGATTGATCTGGCTCAGCAGATTGTAAAAGATGGTGAAGGGGCAAGCAAATTTATCACTGTGCGTGTACGTGCAGCAGAGACGAATACAGATGCCCGAACCATTGCATTTGCTATCGCTAATTCCCCTCTGGTCAAAACCGCGATTGCCGGGGCAGATGCAAATTGGGGCCGTATTGTTATGGCTATTGGCAAGTCTGGAGCGAAGGCAGATCGCGACCGGTTGGAAATCAGTATTGGCGGCATTGTTATTGCACAAAGTGGCCAGCGCAAAGATGGATATAATGAAGCTCCTGTTGCCGCGCACATGGCTGGTGATGATATTGATATACTGGTCGATATGGGTCTGGGTCCAGGAGAGGCAGTTGTCTGGACCTGTGACTTGACCCATGACTATATCGCGATCAACGCAGATTACAGAAGTTAACCCAATGACAGTTGCAACTCAACCTCCTCTGCCGCTTCTGGTAATCCCGGCAATTGCACTGGTTGATAATGACGGCCGGATATTGCTGGCAAAGCGGCCGAGGAATAAGCCGATGGCCGGATTGTGGGAATTTCCTGGCGGCAAGATAGAAAAGGACGAGACGCCAGAGCAGGCTCTGATACGTGAAATAGATGAGGAGCTGGGTGTAAACACCAAGCAATCCTGTCTGGCCCCTGTCACCTTTGCCTCCCATGCCTATGATGCATTCCACCTACTTCTGCTTTTGTATATTTGCCGACGCTGGCAGGGCAGCCCGGAACCACAAGAGGGCGGCGAGCTCGCTTGGGTAAAGCCATCCAAATTACGCCAGTTTGATATGCCACCCGCAAATAAAGAGTTTATATCTGTTCTTCAGGACCTACTCTTTGCCTAGGCTGGCGAACTGCGTTTCAAAGTCAAATAATCAGCAGACTAAGTCAGCCGCCTTTCAACGGTGTTTCTTTTGTTCCCAGCGCCTCCGCTAACTGGTTGGCCGCACTGCCCGGACGCAAGGGTTGAGGCTGACTGGTGTCAGGGGACCAGCCAGTTAAGGTGATTAGCTCAACAGTAGCCTTAATCTGCCCACCAGAATGTGAGAATTTCTGCTCATAAAGCGCTGCCGCTCGCATAAACACCGCCCGCGGAGTAAAATGACTCATCCGGCCAAAAAGACAATTCTGGCCACCCATTGCCTTGATATCTGCCATCAAGCGAAACATATCCGGATAAGTCACTGTCACAAGCTCAGCATCAGCAACCGGCAGTGCAAATCCGGCTCGCTGCAGCAAACTGCCCAATTCGCGAATATCTGCCATAGGCATGCAGCGCGGGCTGATGCCACCACAAATTTCTATTTCCGCCTCAGCAAGGCAGCCACGCAATTCAGTTAAGCTGCGCCCACCAAGCATATTAGCGAGCAACAACCCGTCAGGCCTTAAAGCAAGACAAATCTGGGACAGCATACCCGGCAGATCATTCATCCAGTGCAAAAAAATGGCCGATAACACAGCATCGCAAGAGGCTGGTGCAATAGGCAAAATATCATCTGACATCACTAGGTTTTTTTGCACAGACGGATTGGCAACTCTGGCCCGCTGAACAAAAGCTGCCGACGGGTCTGTCTGTGTAATCTTCACGGACTGTTCATGAAACCGCGCCGGTAAGGCAGCACCCATCTGCCCACCATGACAGCCCAGATCAAGAATATCTGTAAAGTCGCGTCTGACTAGCTCTAACCGTTCAGCCAAACGCCCACAGGCTAGTTCCTTCAAAAAAGCGGTTTTCTCATAGCCAGCTGCCGCTCGTTCGCGGTTGTGCAGCCAGGCAGACCTGTCAAATATCCGTGGCGGTGTCTGGACCATATATGTAGATGCAGTGCGAAGCGCACATCCTGTCCTGTGTTTGTTTTTAATTTTTCTCGTTGCTTTATAAGCAGAACATCAGCAGAACGCAAACTGGAGCCTAGAAAATACACCGGGGCAAGATAATAAAACACGCGAAGGCACTTTTCGCCGCATAGACTGCAGGTCAGATTGTGCACGGGTCTTTATCGATGTACTATGAAGATTGTCTTGCGATTCTGCATAACTGTCCCCATATACTATCTATCGACCTCCAACCTCTAAAATAATTAATAAAGGCCCGTCCGCAATGTCCACACCGTCTGGCAAGATAGAAATCTACACTACCCTGTTTTGTCCATTTTGTATCCGAGCCAAACAGCTTCTCGATTCAAAACGAGTGATGTATTACGAGACAGATGTTACGACCAGACTGAGCCTGCGTAAGGTCATGATCGAACGTGCTGGAGGGCGCACTTCTGTACCGCAAATTTTTATTGATGGACAACATATTGGCGGATGTGATGATTTACTGGCCCTCGAACGGTCAGGCCGGCTGAACAGACTGCTTCAGGTTGCCTGCTGATGACACGCACAGTTCAAGTTGCTGTCCTGCAATATTGTGCTGGCCCAGACCAAGTCACCACCCTGCCTCTTATGCGTCGCCTGATTACGGAAGCAGCCGGCAGTGGAGCTGTGTTGATCTGTCTACCGGAATGTGCAAACTTTCTGGCAAAAGACCGGGCAGCATTGCAAGAACTTGCAGAGGACGAGGCTTCCAGCCAAAGCCTGTCTTGCCTACAAGAACTAGCGAATAAATTTCAGATTCATATCAACGCAGGGTCATTGATGATGCGCGCGAAAAATGATGACCGTCAGGCCAACCGTGGTTATCTTATCGGCCCGGATGGGGCTATTCTGACCCATTATAACAAAATTCACATGTTTGATGCGGATGTTGGTGATGGGAAGCAATACCGCGAATCAGAACATTTCAAGCCAGGTAACTCTGTCATTCATTACAAGACAGCAATTGGCCATATTGGCCTGTCTATCTGTTATGATATCCGCTTTCCCAATCTTTATCGCCAACTTGGCCAGGCCGGGACTGAAATCATCACAATACCCGCAGCTTTTACCCAGACAACAGGTGCAGCACACTGGCATGTTCTGCAACGCGCCAGAGCGATTGAAACAGGAAGTTTTATTCTAGCGGCAGCGCAATGTGGTAGACATGCTGATGGCCGGCAAACTTTCGGTCATAGCCTGATTATCAACCCTTGGGGAAAAATTCTGGCTGACGCTGGCGATAGGGCCAACAGTTTTGTGCAAGCTGAAATAGACCTAGATGAGGTAAAACAGGCTCGAACAGCGCTACGTCATCTGCAGCATCAGCCTAATTACAGCTGACAAACATCAGATGCTTACCATCACGCTAGGGCCACATCACCAATGGTGACATATTTTTTGCACCGGTCTGCCCGCAGCTCTGCAGGGGACAAGCCTCGCAGCTCATCTAGCTGACGGAGTAATTCTGCTGACAGGCTCTCTAATGCCTGTTCAATTTGCCGATGCGCGCCACCAAGCGGCTCATCCACAATGGTGTCAATAACGCCTAGCTGCTTCATATCCTGTGCGGTTAGCCGTAAAGCTTCTGCCGCAATCTTTGCCTTTTCAGAACTGCGCCACAAGATAGATGCGCAACCTTCGGGGGAGATGACAGAATATACAGCATGTTCAAACATCACCACACGGTTGCCGGTGGCAAGCGCAATAGCACCACCTGATCCACCCTCACCCACAATAGCTGAAATCAAGGGTGTTTTCAAATTCAAGCAGGCCTGAATAGACCGTGCAATCGCTTCTGCCTGACCGCGTTCTTCTGCGCCACGTCCAGGATAAGCACCAGCTGTATCGACAAAACTGAGCACAGGCAGGTTAAAATTGTTCGCCAGTTCCATCAGTCGGATCGCCTTGCGGTATCCTTCGGGTCGAACCATGCCGAAATTCCGTTTAATCCGCTGTTCTGTCGTGCTACCCTTTTCAGTGCCCATCACCACAACCGGCTGCCCTTGAAACCGGGCCAGGCCGCCAATGATGGCATAATCCTCTGCATAGTTACGGTCCCCTGAAAGCGGAGTAAAATCTGTGAACATGTGCGCAATGATCTGAACCAGTTTTGGGCGTTCAGGATGACGGGCAACCTGAACCTTTTCCCATGGTCCCAACTTTTTATAAGTCTGGGACAATTCTTTATCAATGCGCGATTGAAGCTTACCAATTTCATCTGCAATATTCAGCCCGCTATCCCCACCCAGATGGCGCAATTCTTCAATCTTGCCTTCCAGAGCGGCAATTGGCTTTTCAAAATCAAGAAAGTGGTGCATTAAATCCATCCGATGTTTATCAGAAAAATAATTGGAGCTTACATAGTTGTTTTACTTGTTTTTCTGCTTTGCTGCAAGCGGGTGCGCGCCGGTGACAAGCTGGTAAAGGCGATCAGAGCGAGTGGTTGTGTAAATCTGTGTGGTAGCGATATCCGCATGACCAAGTAATGTCTGTAGACTGCGCAGATCTGCACCATTATTCAACATATGCGTGGCAAAAGAATGACGCAACACATGCGGACTGACCTGTTCCGCGCGTAAACCGGCATGGGCGGCCATTTGTTTAAGCAAAACACTGAATTTCTGCCGGGTAAGTTCTGATTTTGCATCAGCCAGAAGCTGATCCGAATGGGTCACAGGGCCATCCGCGTCACGGTGCGCCAGCCAAAGCCTCGCTACCTCAACAGATACAGCTGTCAAAGGAGACAGGCGTTCGCGCCCTCCCTTGCCTTTGATAACCAGCATCTGTCTGTCTCCGGCCATGTCCTTAACGCGCAAAGCCAGTAATTCTGAAATCCTCAGACCGCCAGCATATAAAAGCTCTAACCCAGCCCGCATTTGCAGGGCTTGTGTCTCCGGCAGATGTGCGCTGGCCTCTATCAGGGTTATAACTTCATCCTCTGACAGGCTTTTTGGCGGGCTCTGCGGCAGCTTCGGGCTGTCAAGAAACTGACATGGATTATCTGCACGATGATTTTCTGTAACCATCCAACTCATAAATTGCCGCAGAGCAGACAGGCGCCGTGCAATTGTGCGGGCGGTCAAGCCTTGCTTATGCCAAATATGAATCTCCTTACGCAGATCATCTGCAGACGCAGTTTGCACCCCCCCCGCAATCGCATCTGATGACAGATTTGCAAGGCCAGCTGCCACAACGGAAAGATCATTATGGTAGGCGACCAATGTATGCTTTGAAACCGCTTTTTCCGCAGCGATGGTCTGCAGAAACCGGTCAATCAGCATAGTATAATTCTGCGCCGCTGATATGTGACCCTGCTCCTTCATTTTTTCCTCAACCTGATTTGCTGGTGAAATAGGATCTTAAAAAAGACGATATCATAAGCTCATGTGCCAGTGCAGAAGCTGTACTATCAAGACCCACCTGCTGCAATGCGGCAATGACCCGCGAACCATCAGAAGGTGCGACCCAGCCCAGATGCACAGGCTGAACAAGGCTGGCTGCGATTAGGCCCACCTCGCCAATTCGTCCAGCTTCTGCTGCCTGTTCAAGCGCAAGAAGACCCAGGGCAGACAGACGGTGATATGGTGCAGGCCAGTTACTATAGGCATCTGCACCCTTCGATGAGCTAGTCAGACGGGCCACCCAGTCGAATGACGGGGTTGAAATACCAATCGCGTCTAAAATTGGCAAAAGCGACCAGCAGTCTAGCCTCATCATAACATCAGCATCCCATGCCATATTGTCTGTAAGTTGCAAGACTGCCTGAATGTCATAAGCTTTCTGAGATGCTGCGTCCAGCATAGCGGGTAGAGGCTGGGATGGAGCTGCCAAGGCCAGGATAACTGCATAATCAGAAGCAAGGTGATCTGACAACGCCGCTGCTTCTGTCATCTCCAAACGTTGACGGATCAGGCTGGCATATAAATCTATCAGCAAATCAATTCGGCCAGCCTGGGTTTCTCGCCTGAGGGCCTCCACAATCAGCATATCTGTATCTTCGCCCTGGCGTGTGGCCAGTCCAACCCACAAATATGCTGAGTTCAGACCATGGCCGCGCAGATGAGAGCCCCCCTCTGCCTTTTGATTGCGCAGACTAGCTAAAGCGGCTTCAGCCGGAACAGGTGCAGTCAGCAAAGACCGCCAAATTTGTTCTGTCTCTCCAGCTGTCTGAACATTTCTGTCCAGCATCTGATAACTGGTGTTCAGTGCAGCATCAGGGGCAAGATAGCGAAAACTGGTAGCCGCCTGTATCATAGATGGAGGAAGATTTTCAAAGGCATCAGCTGAAATCTGTTCGTGTGCGGCATCCATAAGGACAAGATGCAGCAAAGATAAGTCATCAAGGTCTAAAGATAACGTTGCCGCCCGACCCAGCAGTTTATCTATCAGCTGGAAAAAATTATCATCCTGCTCACCACTGGCCCGCAGAATATCTGCTGCAAAACTGGCCGCACCCAACTGACCGTCAAGCAAGGCACAGATAATCCTGGCCTTGTGCCAAAACGCCTCCAAAGTCTGCAGCGCAAACCGTTCAACATCACGGCAGGCCGCTTTATCAGCACGGCGGACCATATCATATTCAATCTGCCATCTCTTCCACTCAGACCATTCTTCATCCAAGGGCAAGAGCCGAACGAGCTGCGATAATTTATCTGACTGACCAGAACGCGCCAGCCAGTCAAGCCGAGCTTCAACAAGTTTTTCAGCCAAATTCCCTGCATTCTTTGGAGGCACAGCTGTTTGAACTGTGATTGCAGAAGTTAGAGCCAAGAGTGCCACTGAACTGCCTCTTGCGGGTGTCGCTTTCAGCAGCGCCAATGCCTGTTCAGCATCAGAGTTTGACCATATAAGAGAATTTATGACTGAATCTACCGATGTAATTTGGTTCAAGCCAATTGATGCCAGCCCAACTTTTGAAATAGAACGCCTGCCAACCCGGCCAGTAGCGACTGATGTCTGAGAGGCTTCCTCACCCCCAGCTGGCGCTTTTACATCTGTCTGCCCACCAATGAGATCACTGTCTGCAGTAGCCTGGACTGAGGCATTCAGATCGCCAACAACCGAAGTTTCATTTAGTCGTGACTCATCTGTTTCTGAAGAGTTAAAATTGGCTAAATCTGTCAGACTTACGGGGCCCTGCGTCAGCTCGCCTTCCTGCTCCGCAGCAAGCTGTGAAGCTCCAAATAGTGGGAGCAGAAAGATGCAAAGCAACAAAAAGCAAGCTCTAGCCATAATTAACTGACGAAGAGCGGGTCTGAAAAGACTAATTTTCAAGACGTTCATCCGGAATAATCTTTGAAACTGTCTTGACCGGAGCCGGAATTTGCCAGGTAGATAGGAAAGTCAACCCGCCAAAGCCACACACAAGAACAAGAATAAAAAATAGGCGTATACTATTCATATCATATGTCCTTCATCTGAACCACTGCAATGCATATATCAAAATTTCTTTTTAATGATATATATCCAGCGTAATCGTAATAAACTTAAAAACCACGTACAGAAACATTATGGCAGTGATGAGGCAATGTGAAAAGTCGTAACATGATTTTCAACCACTATGCAGTGGTGACTTAACTTGCAGACGAAGCTAGACTTTAGCCAGATTAGACTTTAGATAGCAATCAAGAAAATAAGCAAAATCATACTATAGAGCGCAGATGTTAACTTTTACACCTGAACAGCGCCGACGGTTCGCAGCAGATATTGATGGCGACTACCGGCCAAAAACAAAAAAACCCATTGTTCTTGTTGGACTAATGGGATCAGGAAAAACCGCACTTGGCAAACGTCTTTCTGTTGCCCTAAGCCTGCCATTCGTAGACAGCGACGCAATTATTGAGGAAAAATCTGGGCTGCTTATCCGCAATATTTTTGAGATCAGCGGGGAAGCAAAGTTTAGAGAAATGGAGCACAAAACCATTTTAAGTAATTTAAAAAGCTCGCCTGTCATTTTGTCAACGGGCGGTGGTGCGTTTTGCAATCCCAAAACACGGAAGGCCATAAAAACCCACGCAATCAGCGTATGGCTAGATGCAAAACCAACAGACCTCCTTCACCGTATTGGCAACACATCATCACGGCCTTTATTGAATACAGGTGACTCTTTACAAATTCTGAGTGATTTGCGCCAACATCGTATGGCAGACTATCAGCAGGCAGAACTTCATGTCAGAACTGGGCGGCATTCCCTTCGCCTGTCAATGAAAAAAATACTCAATATTCTTGAGCAGTACAGCTACATTGAAGCTCTGTCAGACAAAAATGGCAAATAACTTACCGGCATATGAGGCTTGAAAAAATATGACCACCACCTCATCGCGCGTTCATGTCGCTCTGGCTGGAAACAGCTATGATATTCACATCGGCCATGATCTATTCACTGCTACGGCAGATGATTTGTATGTACTGCTGGCAGAAAAACAGGTTGTAATCATAACAGATGCGAACATCGCACCGCTTCATCTTCAGGCCACCGAAAAGGCATTGGCTGAATTTGCCCGCCAAACTGTCAGCATTATTCTGCCAGCTGGCGAGGCCAGTAAATCTTTCGGCACCTATGAGCAGCTCGTGAATGATATTCTGGGGCTTCCTATTGACAGACAAACGGTGCTGGTGGCCCTTGGCGGTGGTGTAATTGGAGATCTGGCTGGTTTTGCTGCCGCCAGCCTATTACGGGGCCTTGATTTCATTCAAATTCCTACCAGCCTTTTAGCTCAGGTGGACAGTTCTGTCGGCGGCAAGACAGGGATCAACACAGCTGAAGGAAAAAATCTAGTTGGGGCGTTTCATCAGCCTCGGCTGGTTCTTGCGGAAATCAGTATGCTGGCCAGCCTGCCCGCACGCGAATTAAAAGCAGGTTACGCAGAAGTGGTAAAATATGGCCTTTTGGGCGATGCTGAATTTTTCGAATGGCTGGAGGTTAACGGGCGTGGCGTAATCAGCGGTGATACTGACGTTCAGGCAGAGGTTGTGCGGCGATCTTGTCAGATTAAAGCTGATATTGTTGCTGCTGATGAATATGAGGCTGGCCAGCGAGCCTTGTTGAATCTTGGCCATACCTTTGCGCATGCGTTTGAGGCTGTCGCCGGTTATGATGGCCGTCTATTGCATGGTGAAGCTGTCAGTGCGGGCCTAGTCTGCGCATTTGCTTTTTCCCAGCAGCTTGGCTTATGTTCAGGACAGGATGTGATGCGTGTAACCGCCCATCTGCAGAACATGGAGATGCCTGCACAGCATGACCAGCTAGCCGCCGGGCAGGCAGAACCGCAGGTTTTAATTGAGCAGATGCGCAAAGATAAAAAGACCCGGCAGGGCAAGCTGACCTTCATTCTCGCCCGGCAAATCGGTGAGGCTTTCGTTGCTGGGGACATTGATGAGGCTGAGCTGAACAGATTTTTGGAGACGCTATGAGTATCGCGCTTTCAACAGCAATACTCGTGTTAATCATTTTATTTCTTATCATGATTTCAGCGTTTTTTTCCAGTGCTGAGACTGCCTTGACGGCGGCTTCAGAAGCACGAATAAGGCAACTGGCAAAAACAAAGGCCAACCGTCAGGCAAGGCGTGTTGAGAAGTTGCGCAAAAACAAAGAAGAGCTGATCAGTACAATTCTTGTGGGTAATAATCTGGTCAATATCCTGGCCTCAGCTCTAGCAACATCAGCTGCTATTTCGTTGACGGGTGATGGTGGCGTCGCGCTGGCCACATTGATCATGACAGTGATTATTGTCCTGTTTGCTGAAGTTCTTCCAAAAAGCTACGCTTTTAATAACGCAGACAGATTTTCCCTCAAAATCGCATTGATTGTGCAGATCATTGTCTGGACTCTGAAACCTGTGACCTGGAGCCTGCGGGTGATTGTCGTTCGCCTACTGCGCAATAAAAGCGAAGAGGGCAGTTCACGCGAAGATGAATTACGTGGACTGATTGATCTACATAGCGAGGATACAGATGAAGATGGGAGAGAAACAGGAGCCATGCTGTCCTCTGTTCTCGATCTGGGTGAGCTAACAGTCGAGGAGATCATGACACACAGGGCGTCCGTATCTTCAGTTGATGCGCATGATGACCCAGAGGAAATATTGCGGTTTGTGCTGCGCTCACCGCATACTCGGCATCCGGTGTATTCCGGCAAGCCTGAAAACATTACAGGAGTTCTGCATGTGAAGGCCCTGTTGCGAGCTATTGAAGAGAATGCCGACCGCGATTTAAGCGGGCTGAACATTAAGGATATTGCAACTGAACCTTTCTTTGTGCCGGAAACTACCCCGTTATTTGCTCAGCTTCAGGCCTTTCGGGCACGGCGGGAGCATTTTGCAGTGGTAATAGATGAATATGGAGACCTGCGCGGAATTGTGACGCTTGAAGATATCCTAGAGGAGATTGTTGGGGATATTGATGATGAAACCGATATTGATCTGTCTGATGTCAAACAGCAGCTAGATGGTTCATATATTGCTGAGGGCACAGTCACTTTGCGTGATTTGAACCGTCTACTGGCTTTAGAACTCCCCGATGATGAGGCATCTACATTAGCGGGGCTTATTATTTATGAAAGCCAACATATCCCCTCTGTCGGACAGGAATTCAAATTTCACGATATACGCTTTAAAATCATTGCCCGCCAGAACAATCAAATCACTTCGATTAGACTATGGCTGCCTGCCAACAAACGCCTGTGAATGTAAAGGATAACATATGAAGACTCAGCATCTCTCCCCACCTGCTGAACGTGAAGACAGACATAACCGCCAAGTAAGCTGTCATGGTTACGCCCGTAAAGACGGGTTGCTGGATATTGAAGGTGAGCTGATTGACAAAAAGGCCTATGACTTTCCGTCCTCTACCCATGGCATCATCAAATCAGGCACACCCGTTCACCACATGCAAGTCAGAATTACAATTGATTTTGAGATGGTGATCCAGCATGCTGAAGCTGTGACGATAAATGGTCCTTATGCGGTCTGCCCAAAGGGAGCCGAAAACATCACTGGCCTTATCGGCCTAAAAATTGGGCCTGGCTGGAAGCGAAAAGTTCAGGCTGCCATCGGCGGGCCAGAGGGCTGTACTCATATTACTGAATTGATGGGCCCAATGGCCACAACTGCTTTTCAGACACTCTATGGCGAAAAGGCCCGGCAGAAACGGGATGCCGTAGGGGCAGATCAGAACCAGCAACTAAAGACCCCTCTGCCCAGCTTGACTAACAGTTGTATTGCCTATGCTCAACAGAATGACGAATAAACCACACATTCACGAGCTGGATAGCCTCAGTCTTTGATGATGGTTATCTGAAGCGCGTGCACCGGACCATCCAGAAAATCAGCCAAACTTGAGGTGATCATCCTGTGCGCAGCCACACGGCTTAATCCTTGCAAGACGGGCGCAGCAATCTGAAGATTAAAATGGGACTGGCCGCTTTCTGGCGCACCCACATGACCTGCATGCTGCCAGCTGACATCCTCTATTTTCAGCACAGATGGTGATAAGTCAGCTTTCAGGCGCGCCATCATTTGTTCAGCAATTTTCTTCTCTGAATGTGGAATCATCATTGTTATTCCTCTGCAGTGAATTGAGGCCAATAAAAACATTGTTTTATTGGAAGCTGAGCTTGTAAACCCCTCTTCATGGATTATACTGGAACAGATGAGAAGGAAACATAGAGTTGACATTGATTTTGCTGTGAAGGCTGGTGAGCAAATTATATCCGATGCTGGCCTCCAAATTTGCATGGCGGAGGGCTGTTTTGATAGAGGCACGCATCCTGCACCCAAAAATAGACAGGAATTGCGCAGTCATATCTGGTTTTGCCTAAATCATATCCGCATGTTCAACAGCCAGTGGAACTATTATGACGGGCTGGAAGGAGAAGCGCTGGAACGTGAGATCAGACGGGCCACCACATGGGAGCGGCCAAGCTGGAAATTTGGCACAGGCCCCTCTCCAAAAATGGCCAATTATGGACCTTTTGAGGATAAATTTTCATTTTTTGATGAGCCAGAGACAAAAACGCATATTGCAGATCAGAATTTGACAGCAGAAGAAAAGAAAGCCTATGCGCTGATGGAACTCGAGCCTTGTGCAGATGAAAAGGCCATAAAGCAGAAATATAAAGCGCTGGTAAAAGAGCTGCACCCTGATCATAACCGGTCAGACCCAACTGCAGAAGACAGACTGAAAGAAATAAATCTTGCTTATGCAGTGTTACGTAAAACTGCAAAAGGCCGCTGACAGCATCATTAACAAAACATCGTAGGCACTATAGATAAGGATTTGAAGAGGTGCGAGCACATTTATTTGCCGTTGCATTTTAGCTGTGCGCCTGATAACTGCTAATCTTAAAGTTTAAGATGAAATTCGGAGTCAAGTTTATGTCCGCAGAAACAACCCACGGCCAAGCCGCACATTCTCTTTCCGCTCCAGATATTGAAGTGGATGCAAAGAAACTGTTCGGTCTCGATATTGACTTGAAAGTTCCAGCATTTTCAGTGCCATCGGCTTATGTGCCTGCGGTAGATACTGATTATCAGTTTGATAATGATACGACCCTTGCAATCTTGGCTGGTTTTTCACATAACCGGCGCGTTATGGTTCAGGGCTATCATGGTACTGGTAAATCAACTCATATTGAACAGATCGCTGCCCGCCTAAACTGGCCGTGCATGCGTATCAATCTAGACAGTCATGTAAGCCGTATTGATCTTGTTGGTAAAGATGCCATCGTTCTGAAAGATGGCAAGCAAGTTACCGAATTCCGCGAAGGGATCCTACCCTGGGCAATTCAGAACTGTGTAGCACTGGTATTTGATGAATATGATGCGGGCCGGGCAGATGTAATGTTCGTAATTCAGCGCATCCTAGAAGTTGACGGCAAACTGACCCTGCTAGATACAAGCCGAGTTATCACCCCAAATCCTTATTTTCGCCTGTTTGCTACGGCAAATACTGTAGGTCTTGGGGATACAACCGGCCTTTATCATGGCACCCAGCAGATTAATCAAGGTCAGATGGACAGATGGTCAATTGTGACAACCTTGAATTATCTATCGCATGAAGCTGAACTTAACATCATTCTGGCCAAGCAAAAGTCATATCAGACAGATGAGGGCCGCAAACAAATTGACCAGATGGTGCGCATGGCAGATATGACGCGCAAAGGCTTTTTGTCTGGAGATCTATCTACCCTTATGTCGCCACGGACGGTTCTGACATGGGCTGAAAATGCCCTGATTTTCGATGATATCACTCTAGCGTTTAGATTAAGCTTCTTGAACAAATGTGATGAGATCGAACGACCAACCTTGGCTGAATATTACCAGCGCATCTTTGGCATTGACCTGCCAGAAGCTCCAGCTATGACACAGAAGGCATCCTGACCCCTTCAGGAACGAAACAGTGTAGGGATACAAGACGTTGAGTCAAAACGAGCCGTCTGATTTCTTGAAAGCAAATGCAGCGGCATTGCGTGCACTTGCAGGCGGTGTAGACCGCCAGGTCCGTTATGCCGGACAGGACACCCATATCGGCAAGACGGAAATAAGGCTGCCTGCGCTGCCACGTGAAACCGGCCAAAAAATGCGATCTGACAGCCGCGGCGCAGCTGATTCAGCTGGATTATGGCTGGCCCATCACAATGATCAAACACATCAATCCCTCTGCCCGTCAGCCCCAGCGGCGAAAGCTATCTTTGATGCCGCTGAAACGGCACGGGTTGAAGCGATTGGCGCCAACCAGATGGCAGGTGTAGCGCAGAACCTATCGGCCCGGCTGAATAAGAAATATTCAACCTCAACAATCGGGGCGCCTGATTCCGGTGATGATAATGCAGTAGTGGATGCTGTGCGACTAATGGTGCGTGAAGCGCTGACGGGAGAGGCCCCGCCTGCCTCGACTGGCATGGTCATGGATTTATGGCGTCCCTGGATTAATTCTCGGGCAGGCAACCTGCTGCAAGAAATGCGTTCATGTGAGGAGAATCAGTCTGATTTTGCTGAGTTGTCCAGACGCCTTATTGGCGCGCTGCAATCTGATTTGGGAGACGCTGCAGATCAGAATGATGATGGCAGTGATGCAGAGGATGACCCCAATGATAACGCATCAAAGGAAGATGGATCTGCAGATGATGCCCAATCTGCAACAGGTGAAGATGACAGTGAGGGCGATGAGAGCAAAGGTGTTGAGCAGGATGGTGAAGCGGCTGGAATGGCCTCAGATGACAGCGCAGATATAGATGCTGACTCAGATATGGAAGGAATGACAGATGGAGAATCACCAGGTGGAGAACCTGGCCAGAACCCCTATCAGATAGAGCCTAGCCCAGAGGTATATAGAATTTTTACAGACCAGTATGACGAAGTGATTGATGCTGCAGATTTATGTGATGCAGAAGAGCTAGAGCGGCTGCGCAATATGCTTGACCGCCACATGGAAAATCTGAATCAGATGATTGGCAAGCTAGCCAACAGGCTGCAGCGTAAACTTATGGCTTTTCAGAACCGGTCTTGGGAATTTGATCTTGAAGAAGGTCTTTTGGATGCCGGCAAGCTGCATCGTGTTGTCACCCAGCCCTTCAGCGCTCTCTCTTATAAGCAGGAACAGGACACAAAATTCAAAGACACAATTGTCACTTTACTGTTGGATAATTCAGGCTCGATGCGAGGACGGCCTATCACCATCGCTGCCGTTACGGCTGATATTATGGCCCGTACGCTGGAGCGGTGTGGGGTAAAGGTTGAAATTCTGGGCTTCACTACAAAAGCTTGGAAGGGCGGACAGTCGCGGGAGAACTGGCAAGGCGCTGGGAAACCAGCTATGCCTGGCCGGTTAAATGATTTACGCCATATTATATACAAATCTGCTGACCAGCCGATGCGTCGTGCACGTAAGTCACTTGGCCTCATGCT